>Ga0310690_10001947_pt1 | contig 35249 bp, 23 predicted proteins | sample AusTroGonzalo_MG_2_FD_207661 | JGI IMG/M metagenome (GOLD analysis project Ga0310690, IMG submission 207661) | Bovine rumen microbial communities from tropical cattle in Woodstock, Queensland, Australia - Gonzalo_04 (v2) (version 2) | ecosystem: Host-associated > Mammals > Digestive system >...
GGGGTGAAACGTCAGGTGATACAGGACGTAAGCCAACAACACGCATCAGACGGGCAGCCGTATTAATCGACTGTATGACGGCGAGTGCTGGGGAAAGTATTGTTGATTTTGTCAAAAATCATAGCGACCGCGCCAAAGTATATGGAAAATGTAACACCATAGGGAGCAATTTAACCGGCAATTGCTGGGATGGGGCAGTATTGCCCAACAGCAAGATTAGGATAGGTTATGCCACAACCATAGATTCCGGTTTTTTCGAGAAAGACTTCTCCGAAGGTGTTGGCATTGTCCCCGACGTTATCATCCCATTACCAATGCCCAGGAAGCTCACAGACAACATAGACGAGTGGGTGCTGTGGGTGGCAAAGGACTTAAAATGATCGATTTGCGCCCTTTCTGGGTATTAAAAAACCTTAAAAACGACAGCGAATAGGAGATTTTGAACAATTCTGTACGCCTTTTGGGTTATCCTTTTTTGCGCTAATTCATATTTTTTCGTAACTTTGCCGCGCAAAAAAAATGGATAACATAAAAAGACTACATAAAATTATGAAGAAATCAACTCTTTTCGTGATTCTGTCATTGGTCTGGGTGGGTTTGCTCTGCTCGTGCGGCGGTCAGCAGAAGCGCACTATGCCTTCGCCTACCTTCAAGACCGGCAAGGCTGAGAAAAAAGACATTACCCTCACCCAAAAGTATTCGGCCACCATCCGCGGCCGTCAGGACATCGACGTCTATCCGCAAGTAAGCGGCACCCTGCAGAAACTCTGCGTCACCGAGGGTCAGAAGGTGACGAAGGGCCAGACGCTCTTCATCATCGACCAGGTGCCCTTCCAGGCTGCCCTGAATACTGCCGAGGCTGCCCAGAAGGCTGCCAACGCCGCTCTGGCAACAGCGCAGCTCAGCTACGACAGCAAGAAAAAGCTTTTCGACCAGCAGGTCATCAGCGACGTGGAACTGCAGACGGCCTATAACGCCCTGCTCAGCGCCAAGGCACAGGTTGCCCAGAGCGACGCGCAGGTGGTGAACGCCCGCAACAGTCTGAGCTACACGGTGGTGAAGAGTCCGGCAAACGGTGTTGTAGGCACCCTGCCCTACCGCCAGGGCGCTCTGGTAAGCAGCGCTATGCCCCAACCTCTGACAACCGTCTCGGACAACAACGAGATGTATGTCTATTTCTCCATCTCCGAAGCCCAGTTCCTGCAGATAGTCCGCAAGAACCAGAATGTGGAGCAGGCCATCGCCGCTTTGCCCGAGCTGACACTCCAACTGGTGGACGGCAGCGAATACGAGCTGAAGGGCAAGGTAGAGTCGGCCAGCGGTGTCGTGGATCGCAACACGGGCTCCGTACAGCTGCGCGCCGCCTTCTCCAACCCCAACCACATCCTGCACTCCGGTTCGACAGGCAACATCATCCTGCCCGTGGAATACAAGGACGTGCTTGTTGTCCCGACTGCCGCTACAGTACAGCTGCAGGACAAGTACAAGGTCTATTTGGTTGACAAGGATGGCATCGCCCACGGTCAGGTCATCAGCATCCTGCCCCAGACGAACGGCAAGGAATACATCGTCACAGACGGCCTGGACAGCACGGAGGAAATCGTGATAGAAGGTGCCGGAATGGTCAAGGAAGGCCAGAATGTCAAAGGTGAAAAGGTGAAAGAGTGAAGAATTCTTAATTTTTAATTTAAGATGAAAGGTAATATCTTCATAAAGCGCCCTGTGATGGCTATTTCGATTGCCATCATGATTGTCTTCATCGGCGCTATCAGCTTCTTCTCCCTGCCGTTGGAGTCGTATCCCGACATCGCTCCGCCAACGGTCAGCGTCTATACCACCTATACCGGAGCCAGCGCCGACGCCGTGATGAATGCCGTCATCCAACCCCTGGAAGAGAGCATCAACGGTGTGGAGAACATGATATACATGACCTCGACAGCCACCAATGCCGGCTCGGCCACCATCAACGTCTATTTCAAGCAGGGCACCGACCCCGACATGGCTGCCGTGAACGTGCAGAACCGCGTCTCGAAGGCTCAAGGCCTGCTGCCCGCCGACGTAACGAGGGTCGGCGTACAGACGATGAAGCGCCAGACATCCTTCCTGCAAATCGACGCCCTGGCCTGCACCAACGGTCAGTACGACGAGAACTTCATCGCCAACTACCTGGACATCAACGTCATCCCACAGGTCAAGCGTCTGGAGGGCGTGGGCGATGTCACCCTGCTGGGCGGCACCTATTCGCTGCGCATCTGGATGAAACCCGATGTGATGGCCCAGTATAAGGTTGTGCCCGACGACATCTCCACGGCTTTGGCCGAACAGAACCTGGAGGCTCCCGCCGGACAGCTCGGCGAGAAACCTGCAGACGGCAGTCACGGCCTGGACGTGCAGAACGTCTTCCAGTACACCCTGAAATACAAAGGTCGTCTGAAAGAAGTCACAGAGTTTGAGGACATCGTCATCCGCGCCAACGACGACGGTACGGTGCTGCGCCTGAAGGACATCGCCACCGTGGAACTGGGTGCTGTCAGCTATGCCTTCCACGGCGAGACGTGCGGCAACCCTGGTGTGCAGTTCCTCTGCTTCCAGCTGTCCGGCGCCAATGCAAAGGAGACGAACGACCGCATCACAAACCTGCTGGATAAGCTCTCGGAAGACCTGCCCGAAGGAATGGAGTTCGTCAACATGATGTCCAGCAACGACTTCCTGCTCGCCTCCATCAGCAACGTAGAGGAGACGCTCATCATAGCCATCATTCTCGTCATCCTGGTGGTGTATTTCTTCCTGCAGGACTTCAAGGCAACTATCATCCCCTCGATATCCATTATCGTTTCCCTGATAGGCACCTTCGCCTGCATGTCTATTGCCGGCTTCACCCTCAACCTGCTGACGCTCTTCGCCCTGGTGCTGGCCATCGGTACTGTGGTGGACGATGCCATTGTCGTTGTGGAAGCAGTACAGGCCAAGTTCGATGCGGGCTACACAAGCCCCTACGAAGCCACCAAAGACGCGATGAACGATGTAACGATGGCCGTCATCTCGTGTACCTTCGTCTTTATGGCCGTATTCATTCCCGTGAGCTTCATGCCCGGCACCTCCGGCGTGTTCTACACGCAGTTTGGTGTAACCCTGGCCACTTCGGTCGGCATCTCTTGCATCAGTGCCCTCGTGCTCTGCCCGGCTCTCTGTGCATTGATGATGAAACCAGCCAGCGAGGAACGCCGTAAGGGCTTCTTCGGCGCCATCAACCGCCGCACTCGCATGGCCTACGAAGCCAGCTACACAGCAATGCTCACCAAATACGGACACCTGTTGCGCCGTCTGGTGAGCCGTCGCAGCCGCTATATCGTCAGCTTCGGCGCTCTCGCCATTGCAGCCATCGGTGTGCTCTTCTTCGCTAACCACCTGCCGAAAGGCCTTGTGCCAAGCGAGGACCAAGGTGTCTGCATGATGAACGTCAGCGGTGTGCCCGGCAACAATGTCGCCTCCACCTTTGACGTGCTGACCCGTGCAGAAAATATTGTAAAGGAGATTCCAGAGGTGTCGCGCTACAACAAGGTGGCCGGCTATGGTTTCATGTCGGGACAGGGTGCCAGCTACGGTATGATGATTATGAGGCTGAAGCCTTGGGGCGAACGCCGCTACGGTTTCTGGCATCCCATCGATAACTTCATGTCCACATCGACGATGGTAGCCAACGCAAAGATGAACTCCCGTCTGATGGCCGAGATTCCCGATGCCCAATGCTTCGTGTTCGAGCCTGGTATGATTCCGGGTTACGGTATGGGCGGTATCGAGCTGCAGCTTCAGGACAAGACCGGCACAGCAGACAAGGAAGTCTTCTTCAACTACACTCAGGAGTTCCTGGCCAAGCTGAGCGAACGTCCCGAGGTAGGCCGAGCCGTAAGCACCTATGCCCGCAACTTCCCGCAGTACCGTGTTACGGTGGATGCCGCCCAATGCAAGCGTGCCGGCATCAGTCCCGCATCGGTTCTCAGCGCTCTGGGTAGCTATTGCGGCGGTGCCTACGTCAGCAACATGAACCAGTTCTCGAAGGTCTATCGTGTCATGCTACAGTCCGCTCCCGAGTATCGTATGACGGAAGCCGACCTGTCCAATATGTTCGTTCGCAACGGCAACGATATGGCACCCCTGAGTCAGTTCGTCAAATTGGAGCAGATTGTGGGTCCGGAGATTGACACCCGCTTCAACCTCTTCAGTTCCATCGCCGTCAACGTCAGTGCTGCAACAGGTTACAGCAACACCCAGGTGATGGAGGCTATCAAGGAAGTGAAGGACGAAGTCTTCCCAATCGGCTATGACTACGAGTATGGCGGTATATCCCGCGAGGAGGCCCAGACCATTGGTTCAATCGACACCTATCTGATATATGCCGTCTGTGTGCTGCTTATCTTCCTGATTCTCTCCTGCCTCTACGAGAGTTTCCTCATCCCCTTCGCCGTAATCTTCTCGGTACCAGCCGGACTGCTGGGCTCCTTTGGCTTTGCATGGCTGTGGAACCAGGGATATTCGGTTCTGCCGATGATTTTCATGGGACAGATTGAGAACAACATTTACCTGCAGACGGGTGTCATCATGCTCATCGGTTTGCTGGCCAAGACTGCCATCCTCATCACGGAGTTCGCCTTGGAGCGCCGTCGTAAGGGAATGGGCATCGTGGAGGCCGCCTATGCTGCCGCTGAAGCACGTCTGCGTCCCATCCTGATGACGGTACTGACAATGATTTTCGGTATGATACCCCTTGCCCTCGCTACCGGCGCAGGAGCAAACGGCAACCGCACCATCGGCCTCGGCGTTATCGGCGGTATGGCAGTCGGCACCGTTGCCATCCTTATCACCGTACCCCTCTTCTTCATCATCTTCGAGTGGCTGCAGGAACGCATCCGCCCTGTCATGCAAGAAGAAGCTGACCAGCAGTTCCTCAAAGAGCGCGAACGCTCTCAGAGAGAGAAACAAGAGGCCATTGAAAATTGATAATTGAGAAGTGAAATGAATACATACATTATGAAAGCCTCCCTTTGGGGAGGTTTGGTGGGGGCCTTGCTTCTTAGCAGTTGCGCACTCTATAAGAACTACGAGCGACCCGACGGCATCATCACCGACGGTATCTACGGCGATATGCAGACGGCAGGCGACAACAGCCTGGGCGACCTGGGATGGCACGACTTCTTCACCGACCCCACTCTGCAGGCCCTCATCGAACGCGGCCTCAAGCAGAACAGCAACATGAAGAATGCCGAACTCCGCATCAAGGAGGCCGACTACGCCCTGAAGTGCGCAAAGCTGGCATATATCCCCAGCTTCTACTTCAAACCCAGCGGAACCATCAGCAAAACGTGGGACCCCTACGACCGCAACACCTACACGGCCAATAAGACCTACTCACTCCCCATCTCTATGAGCTGGCAGATAGGAAGCATCGGTTCGCTGCGCAACAACAAGAAAAAGGCCGAGGTGACACGCGAACAACTCCGCAACGCCAAGCAGGCCATCCAGGCCCAGCTCGTAGCGAGCATCGCCTCGATGTACTACGACCTCTCAATGCTCGACGAACAGCTCGTCATGACGCAGCAAACCGAACAGAACTGGGGTAAGTACCTGAATATGCAAAAGCAGTTGATGGATGCCGGACAAAGCAACATGGCCGCTGTGGCAAGCATCGAAGCCACTTACTACAGCATCTCCACATCTGTCGTCTCCATCAAGGACAACATCCATGCCATCGAGAACGCCCTTGCCACATTGATCGGCGAGACGAGTGGACACCTCGAACGCAGTCCGTTAGCTTCCTTCCGTGCCCCTGCTGTCGCAGAGACCGGTATGCCTATCACCATCCTGGACAGACGTCCCGATGTGCGCGATGCCGAGTATAAGCTGGCTGCAGCCTTCTACGACAAGAACATAGCCCTGAGCGGCTTCTACCCACAGCTGAACATTTCCGCAAACGGGCAGTTCACCAACGCCCTAGGAGCAGCAGCCCTCAATCCGGGCGTCCTCATCGCTCAGGCCGTTGCAAACATGGCCCAGCCCCTCTTCGACAATGGTCGTATCCGGGCTCAGTACAAGGTATCGAAGGCTGAGTTGGAGATTGCCACAAACGACTTCCAGCAGGCAATCATCTCTGCCGGCAACGAGGTAAACGCAGCAATGGATAACATCTATGCGGCCCGCCTCAAACAAGAGTACATCGACAAGCAAGTGGAGGCGCTGACCCGCGCACTCGATGCCACAGAAAAGCTCTATGCCAATAGCGGCACAAACTATCTGAATGTCATCACGGCACAGAACTCATTACTCTCTGCCCAGATGAGTCAGATCAGCAACCGCATGGAGACCATACAGGGCACCATCGACCTCTATCAGGCCTTGGGCGGCGGCGCAGAATAACATGCAGCAAGTTTGTGCATGAAGAACAAGAAAGGGGAGCAGAATTTGCTACCCTTTCTTGTTGGATTCTTATTGTTATCACTCGCAATAAATGCCAATCTTGGCGTGCAAGGGACGATGGTCTGAAGCCTGTTCCTCACCTACCCAAGTCCTGTAGTAAGAAAGAGTGGCTGTGGGAGAAACAGTCGGATAGAACATGGCGACGTGGTCAATGCAGATGTTGGGAGCATTAGCCGGGAAGGTCTTATCGTAAGACGGATTCATGAAGAGGAAATACTTCTTCATCTCTTCATAGAAAGGTGAACCCGGCTCATCGTTCAAGTCGCCCATCAGCAGAAAAGGCTTTTGCCATTTGCGGGCCTCTTCCACAATAAGAGGGATGCTTGCCAGACGGTCTTCCTCGGTAAGGCTGAGGTGTGTACAAGCCACCACATAATGTTTGAACTCTGTCACCAAAAGCATCCGAGGTTCTTCTCTTCCCGGCAAGGAAATGCGATGCACGCTGATGGGCTGTTTCTCACTGAGAATACCAATACCGTACTTACCTCCCTGGAAGTTTATTGCAGGCGCATAAGTGCTACACATCTTGGCCTTGCGACCTATCTCCTCCAAGCCATAGACGCCTCCGTTGCGGCGTGTCACACTATCGACCTCCTGGATAGCAGCCACTTCGGCGTGTGCCTTCTTCAGGATGCGGGCGATTCGCTCATGGTCGATCTTCTTGTCGAGGCCCTCGCCATGCTGTATATTATAAGATGTAAGGCGTAAGGTACGCACCCTCTTGGCCTGAGCTGGCAAAACAAAAGCTGCCGCCATGAATATGGCAAGCAGCAGAAAATTAGTTCTTTTCATCGGATTTCGACTTCTTCCTTCATGTCGATTTCCTGACCATTGGCATCGTAGAACTCGTACTGAAGGAAAGCTAGTTTTTGACTGGGGATAACCTTCACACCCAATCCGTACTTGAACTGCCACTTACGGCACAAACTTATAATGCCTTGATTCAGATATGCGGCGACATACGGATGCACATGAAGGGTGAAACGCTTCACGCCAAGTTTGTGGTAGAGGAACTTTATTTTGCCCTCCAGGACTTTGTGGAAAAGGAAACTACTCTTGATCTGACCCGTTCCCTGACAAGTTGGACAAGCCTCCTCGACAGCCACATCCATAACGGGACGCACACGCTGACGGGTAATTTGCATCAGGCAGAACTTGCTGAGCGGCAAGATGTTGTGACGGGCTCGGTCGCGCTTCATCAGCTCGCACATGTGCTCGTAGAGCTGCTGGCGGTCCTCGGCCAACTTCATATCGATGAAGTCAACGACGATGATGCCGCCCATATCGCGAAGCCGAAGCTGACGAGCCAGTTCCTCTGCAGCACCCAGATTGACCTCCAAGGCGTTGGCTTCCTGACTGTCCTTGTTCCGAGTGCGGTTTCCACTATTGACATCGACCACATGCAACGCCTCGGTATGCTCGATGATGAGGTAGGCACCATGCTTGTAAGAAACGGTGCGACCAAAACCGGATTTTATCTGGCGAGTGATGTCAAAGTTATCGAAGATGGGCAGTTTACCCTTGTAGAGTTTGACCACTCCGGCACGATCCGGGGCAATAAGGCTGACGTAGTCGTGCACCTCACGATACACGTCTTCGTTGTTGACGTAAATATTCTCGAAGCTCGGATTGAAGAGGTCGCGCAACATACCTACGGTGCGACTGGTTTCCTCATATACGAGTGTCGGCAACTCTTTGGCCTGTTGCACCTTACGCAGAACTGACTCCCATCTGGTCACAAGTACCTTCATCTCGGCATCCAACTCGCTGGTTCGCTTGCCCTCGGCCACAGTACGCACGATGATACCGCAGTTCTTGGGCTTGATGCTCTCGATAACCTGCTTCAGGCGGGCACGCTCGGCACTACTCTTAATCTTTGTAGAGACGGAGACCTTGTCGCCGAAAGGCGTAAAGACAAGGAAACGTCCGGGGAAGGAGAGGTCGCAGGTCAGACGTGGACCCTTGGTACTGATAGGCTCCTTGACAATCTGCACCAGCACTTCCTGCCCTTGCTGCAGGGTGGTCTGCACGCTGCCGTCCTTGGGCAAATCCGGCAGGATGGAAGCCTTCTCGAAGGGATAAAGGTTCTTGCGGTCGCTTTGTACCTGTTTCAGAAACTTGGCGTAGGAAGCAAACTGCAATCCGAGGTCGAGATAATGCAGAAAAGCATCGCGCTCGTGCCCGACATTGACGAAGCAGGCATTGAGTCCGGGCATCAGTTTGCGCACCTTTGCCAGATACACGTTGCCCACGGAATAGGAGACACTCTGCTCCTCTTCCTGATACTCTGCCAATCGCTTATCCTCGGTCAGCGCAATGGAGATTTTCTTCGGCTGTACGTCTATGTATAGTTCGCTGGTAACGTCCATTTCTTCTTTTACAGAAAAAAGGTGACAGAGCTGAGTGCTGCCACCTTTTCGGTCTGAGAAGTACTTTACTTGCTCTTATGTCTGTTCTTTCTCAGTCTCTTTTTACGCTTGTGCGTAGACATCTTGTGCCTCTTATGCTTCTTTCCGTTTGGCATAATTTTGGGTATTTATGGTTATTAATATATGTATGTTTACAACTTTTCGGACTGCAAAGGTACGGAAAAAAGTGAAAAGTGAAAAATTAATAGTGAAAAATTATCTGTTTTTCGTTGCGTTTTTTCGTTTCAAACAAAAAAAGCATTACTTTTGCAGTATGAATTCATCATTTTCTACGCAATTAGAGCAATGGTATACCGCATTTGGACGCGATTTACCTTGGCGTCGCACCCGTGACCCCTACCTCATCATGCTCTCGGAATATATCCTGCAGCAGACACAGGTCAGTCAGGGGATGGACTACTACCATCGCTTTGCCGAGCGATTCCCTACAGCCGATAGTCTGGCAGAGGCAAGTGAAGAGGAAGTACTTCGGCTCTGGCAAGGATTGGGTTATTACAGCCGAGCCCGGCACCTTCATGCTGCGGCGAAGCAGATTGCAGAAGCCGGTCGTTTCCCGCGAGATTATGGCTTTGTCCGAGCTTTGCCTGGGATCGGCGATTACACAGCGGCAGCCATCATGAGCCTTGCCTTCGATGAGCCGTACGCCGTACTCGACGGCAATGCCGGACGCGTCCTTGCCCGTCACTTCGGCATCAGCGAACCGGTCGATTCAACACAGGGAAAGAAATTGCTGCGAGCCCTTGCCGACGAGATGCTCGACCGCCAGCATCCCGCCCTCTACAATCAGGCCATCATGGACTTCGGAGCCCTGCAATGCAAACCTTCGGCGCCAGATTGCGAGAGCTGTCCGATTGCCGAGAGTTGTCTGGCATTGCGGAATCATTTGGTGGACAAGTTGCCTGTCAAGGCGAAACATACAGCTGTCCGTGACCGCTACCTTACTTATATTTATACGCGTACAGAGGATGGGCAGACTCTCCTCCATCGCAGAGGTAGCGGCGACATCTGGCAAGGTCTCTTCGAGTTTCCGATGATTGAGTCAGAGAAGCCACTAACAATGGAAGAAGTGGAAAAAAGCCTCTCTCCTCGGGGGAAGGTTCTTCCCCACGGTCAGACGCAGGCGGAAAGAGAGGGGCTGGTTCTTCTGGCCCAAGACGTTCGCCACCAACTCACGCACCAGCGCCTGCATGCCGATTTCTACTGCCTCACCCTACCCAATACAAATGGGAAATGGGCAGATGGCAGATGGGTAAATGAGTCCGACCTCGACAGCTATGCCCTTCCCCGTCTGCTCGAGAAGCTATTGGAGAAGCTGTAGAGGAATAGCTTCATTTTTCTCTCTAAAGTTTTGGCGATTCTGCATTTATTTGTAACTTTGCCCCAGAATACCACAAAAAGCTACTGCTATGAAAAGATTCATCCTGATTTTGGCCGTTTTGGTGACTACCCTTTCGACTTTTGCCGACGAGGCCAATCCAAAGACAATCGAGCTGACGGACAATGAGCGTCAGCTGGTGGAAAATAACAACCGCTTTGCCTTCAACCTCTTCAGCAAAGCCCGCGGAAACGAGAGCCTGTTACTCTCTCCTTTGAGCATCACCATCGACCTGGGAATGCTGAACAATGGAGCCGACGGTGTTACCCGCGAGGAGATTGATGCCGTTCTGGGCAGTCAGGGTGTGGGCGGTGCAGATGCTATCAACGCGTTCTGCCGCAAACTGCTCTCCGAGAGCGGCAGTCTCGATGAGAAAACCTGTGTAGCCATTGCAAACAACATCTACGTCAATTCGGCATCAGGTTGCGAATTGCTCCCCGATTTTGTCGAGACAGCCAGCCAGTATTACGATGCGACACCTGAGAGCCGCGACTTCGGCGACGGTAAAACCCGCGACGTTATCAATCAGTGGGGCAGCGACCACACCGAGGGCATGATTCCCGAGGCCATCAAGGAGGAAGAGTTCAACCCCGATGCCGTCAGCTACCTGCTCAACGCCCTCTACTTTAAGGGTGAATGGACACACAAGTTCGATGTCAAGGCGACATATCGTAGTCTTTTCGACAATGAGAAGAAAGAGGCACAGATGATGCATCAGTATAGCGAATTCTCTTATACTGAGAACAAGGTTTATAAGTCCATCATCCTGCCCTACGGCAATATGGCTTATCAGATGACCGTCTTCCTGCCCCAGTGGGGCAAGACCATCGACGATGTGATTAGCGAGCTAAACAATAATGGGTGGAAGAGGGATGACTACGGCCCAAGCCACGTAAATCTCTACTTGCCCAAGTTCGAGACTTCCACCGACATGCGTCTGGAAGACATCATGATGTCCCTGGGTATACCCAATGCCTTCGAGGGCGGCTATGGCTTCAACAAGTTCTGCAACCAGAATGTCTATATCGGCATGATGAAGCAAGCGGCCAAAATAAAGCTCAACGAAGAGGGCACCGAGGCTTCAGCTGTAACTGTCATCGAAACGCGCAAGGATGCCTCCGTCCCAAGATATGCCGACTTTGTAGCCGACCATCCCTTCCTATATATAATCAGCGAGCAGAGCACAGGCGCTATCTTCTTCATTGGCCAATATATGGGCGAACCGCTGAAGAATGTGCGCAAGGACATTAGCCTGACAGAGGAAGAAAAGCAACTGGTGAAGAACAACAATACCTTTGCCCTCAACCTTTTCCGAAAAGTCCGCGAATCCCAACTCTCCACTCCCAACCCTAATCCCTCAACTATCCTCTCCCCCTTGAGCATCACCTATGCCCTAGGTATGATGAACAACGGAGCCGCAGGACAGACACAGCAGGAAATCAACGAGGTGCTGGGCTTTGGCGATGCCGGAGTCGATGCCATCAACGCCTTCTGCCGCAAGCTGCTCACCGAGGCTCCAACACTCGACGAAACGACTGTCGCTGAGATTGCCAACACTATTTTCGTAAACAGTGGCAAAGGCTATGAACTGCAGCAGGGCTTCATCGACAAAGCCAACGCATTCTACGACGCACAACCGCAGGCACTCAACTTCTACGAGGAGAAACAAACAATAGATATCATCAATGGCTGGGCAAACGACCATACGCACGGAATGATTCCCGAGGTGCTCAATGAGGACTCGTTCAAACCCAATGCCGCCAGCTATCTGCTCAATGCCATCTATTTCAAGGGTGCATGGACAAACAAGTTTGACAAGGAATACACCCAGGAAGAACCCTTCAACGGTGGCCAAACGGTACCGATGATGCGCCAATGGGAGTACCTCAAATATATAGAGAACGACCTCTACCAGGCTGTCCGCCTACCCTACGGCAACGAGGCCTACCGCATGACCGTCTTCCTGCCTCGCGAGGGCAAGACCATCGATGATGTTCTCAGCCAAATGGCCAGCCTGAACATAGAGTTCTCATATGGGACTGAAAATGTGGATCTGAAGCTGCCACGTTTACAGACCAGCACATCACTTCCACTTGTAGATATTATGAAGGAGTTGGGTATGACGAGAGCCTTCGATGAACTAACAGCCGAGTTCCCGTATTTTGGCAATCGCCCTGTCCATATCAGCAATATGTTCCAGAAGGCCGCCATCGACCTTAACGAAGAAGGCACAGAAGCTGCAGCCGTCACCGTGATTGAAGAGACTGAATCGATTGGTGGTCACACATTCACCTTCCACGCCAACCGCCCGTTCTTCTATACCATCAGCGAGCAGAGCACAGGCGTCATCTTCTTTATTGGGCAGTACACGGGACCAGATATGGCTTCGCCCATAAGCCTCACCCCAGCCCTCTCCAAAGGCGAGGGAGCCATATACAATCTTGCTGGTCAGCGCCTCAACAAACCACAGCGTGGCTTGAACATCATCGGCGGCAAGAAGATCATGATTAAGTGAGTAAAGGGCCAGGAGATATTTTCCATTTCCCCAATATAAAAGAAACATATCCTTAAGGGAAAACGAATTCGTTTTCCCTTTGTATTTTTCTCGCTTATTCGTAACTTTGACCTATGGTCGAACCTACTTTCACTCGGAAATATTCAAATAAATTTGGTATTTCGCATGCTTATTCGTAACTTTGCAGCGCAAATGGTGATACCCAGCCCTTTTCTCACCCCTACAGGGGGTCAGAGGGTCTGGTAGAGAGGGAATCCGGTGGAAGACCGGAGCAGTGCCCGCTACTGTAATTGCCTTCTACGTGCAGCGCACCAAAAACGTCACTGGGGCCTCCCCCTGGGAAGACGCGCTGTCGGGCAAAAGTCAGGAAACCTGCCATTTCGCAAGAAACAAAACCATCCTCGGGACAAGGATGAGAAAAAAAGCCTCACCCCAACCCTCTCCAAGGAGAGGAAGAGAAATTGACAATTAAGAATGTACGATGTTCTTCGCTACGCATGGGCGTTTCGCGGAGCAAGGTGTAGTTTAACTATGAACTATGCACTATGAATTATGTACAGGAAAAATACTATCTGCAAGCGATTCTGGCTATCGCATTGGCATTTGCTGTGACAGCAGGTGCCAGTGCGCAGAATCCATATAGTCAGACAACAGACAGTATACGGCAGTTGCATGAGGTGACGGTTTCCTCCAAGCAGCCTGTTCGCACGATTGCCACCTCGCAGACGATGAACGGTGCCGACTTGCAGGCACTCAGCACGACATCGGTTGCCGATGCCTTGAAGTACTTTGCCGGTGTGCAGATAAAGGACTATGGCGGGTTAGGCGGCTTGAAGACCATCAACGTCCGCTCCTTGGGTTCTCAGCATGTGGGTATCTATGTGGATGGCATCCGCCTCACCAACGCTCAGAACGGCACCGTTGACCTCGGCAAGTTCTCGCTTTCGTCGATGGAGTCCGTGTCGCTCTACAATGCCAACAAGCTCGACTACTGCCAGTCAGCCAGCGAGTATGCATCGGGTGCAACGGTCTATCTGCAGACGCGAAGGCCTACTCACGACTCGCTCTCGGTGCAGTTACGCAATGCCTCGTTCCACACATGGATGGTGAAGGCCAACGGACAGTTCAACTGGCGAGGCTGGCAAGGCTTCATCGATGGTGAGTATTGCACCTCCAGGGGTGACTACCCCTTCCGCTACCACTCGGAATTTGAAGATACCGTAGGCCGGCGCGCCAATAGCGACATTCGCTACGGACGCATCGAGGCCGCATTGTTCCGAGGCGGCTTCTCTTCGCATATTTACTATTATGACTCCGAGCGAGGCTGTCCGGGCGGCATTGTTCGCCGCCTGAGCGATAAATATACGAACGTGGGTCGTGAATGGGACCGCGACTTCTTCGTGCAAGCCAGCTATCAGGAGCGCTTTTTCAAGAAGGTTCTTTTCAAAGCGAACGCCAAATACACCAACGAGTACCTGCGCTACTGCACCGATTATCCTGAGAACCATAACACGGCTCGTGTCGATAACCATTACCGTCAGCATGACGTCTATGGTGCGCTCTGTGCTGCCTACATGCCTTGGTCCTGGCTGTCGCTGTCGACAAGCTACGATGCCCGATACAGCATCCTGCGTGCCGACTTGAAGCACTTCGACGATGTGAAGCGACTGGACCAGAAACAGGTGCTTGCCGCACAGCTGAACTGGCATAACATACAGGCTGCGGCATCTGTGCTTCATCAACGCTACAGCGACTGGACCTTCGCCAATGTTGGAGCCGCCGACCCTCTGGACCGCTGGACGCCAGCTGTCTCGCTGGCCTATACATTCCACGATATTACCCTGCGAGGCTGGTACAAGGAAATATTCCGTGCCCCGACACTCAATGACCTCTATTATACGCAGGTTGGCAACCGCAACCTGAAGCCCGAAGAAACAAAGCAGTGGAACGTAGGTGTGGAGTACCACTATTCTAATTCACAATTGTCAATTCAAAATTCAAAATGGGCGATAGATGTTCAGGCGGATGCCTATATAAACAAGATAGAGAACCGCATTGTCTGCCTGCCGCTGAAAGGCACTTACACCTGGTCGATGATGAACTACGGCTACACCTTCTGCCGAGGACTGAATGCCACAATCAAAGGACACTATCAGACGGGGCCTTGGAACTTCTCCTTGCTCACGTCGTTCACTTGGCAGCGAGACGTTGACCGCACCAACCCCGAAGACGAGGACACGTACGACAAGCCCATCTGCTATTCGCCAACCTTCTCCTCCGGCATTACTGCCATTGCCGGTTGGCGGTCGCTTCAGTTCACCACCTCATATCTTTATGTGGGCGAGCGAATGTGGAGCAAGGCAGACCCACGGGACATCCTGGAGCCATATCACAACATAGATATGAAACTGCAATACAATACCACGATAGGCCAAGTGTATGGGCTGCTCGGCGGAAAACGCGCCTCGTCTGTCGTCTCACGCACAAGCACGGGTCTCTGCCTCGAGGTCTGCGACGTGCTCGACATACAATACGAGCACCTGCCCCGCTACCCGATGCCCGGCCGTAACTACAAACTGACATTATCATTCGGAATATGAAGAAATATCTTTTTATATTGATGGCATCGCTGCTGGTGGCTTGCGGCGATGATAAAGTTGAAGATAACACTCCCAAAGACCCCAACGAAGAGGGAGCAGTAACACCTCCCTCTCCCTCGGATCCGACAAGCCCAAATGTGGAGCGGCTCATTGTTTGTAACGAAGGCATGTGGCAAGCCGACAACGGATGTCTCACCTACTTTGAGGACGGGAAGGTGGTAAGCAACCAATGGTTCCGAGACAAGAACGGCTACAAGCTGGGCGATACCCCAAACGATATCATTCAGGTGAACGACAACCTTATTGCCATTGCCGTCAACTGGTCGAACATCGTGCAGTTCATCTCTCCCGACGGCAAAGCTGTTGCTGCCACTGAGGACATCCCCAATAACCGCAGGCTCTGTTCCGACGGCAATTTCGTCTATGTTACCAGTTATGGACATGAATGCAAGACAGTAAATGGCACAGTTTATTTCGACAAGGGTTTTGTGGCTAAGATTGATATCAGCAACTTCAAAGTGGTAGCTGCTTGTGAAGTGGGCTACGAGCCCGAGGGCATTGCGCTCTACAAGGGACGCCTTTTCGTGGCCAATACCGGCGGTTATGCGGAACAAGAAACTGACCATGGTTTCGAGACAACGGTGAGCATCGTCAATGCAGCCACAATGACCGTAGAGAAAAACATCGACACCCATGTTCCTAACCTCTATGGCGAGATGTCGCAAAGCGAGCGCTATCTGTGCATCAACTCGCCTGGTGACTACTACGAAACGCCTCCATGTGGTCTTGTCTTCGACTGCGAGAAGGCACTTAACAATGAAAACTGCTTTGTTGTATTCAATTACCCAGCCACTTACAATACGACGACTCTCGACGGCAATTTCCTTGTCATTGGCTCTGCATTCTCCTTTATCACAGGTGAATACGAGTTCTCGTATCTTACCATCAATCCCCGCTCATTGATAGAGAGTAATGGGCAGAGTGGATTGGAGGAGACGTTACCAGGTACATTGAAAGCCAACTTCAAGGCGATGAGCCAGCCTTACGGTATCTATGTCAATCCTTATTCCGGATGCATTTATGGCACGGATGCCGGTTCGTTCGAGGGTGCAGGCTACCTTTACCAGTGGTCGTCTAATGGCGAACTTGTGGGGAAGCATAAGGTCTATATTAATCCCGGCCATTTCCTTGCTTTGCCGCCTGACGGACACTTTGATAATAGATAATAAACAATAGACAATACGAATGCCGCTATGAAGAAGTCTTTACTTAGTATCATGATGCTGACGCTGTTTGCAGTGATCAATGCCTTTGCCACCCAGGTGGAGGTGACAATGAATGCAAAGAGCAAGTTTATCAAATCGCTGGTCAATATGGCGACCAACGAAAACGTGTCTGTGGGTGCCCCCGATGGCATGAAGTACACCTTCGATGCTCCAGACGGCTCTTACCTCCTGACGGCCACAGCAGACAACGGCACTACTGTCGGCGGCACAATTCAGCTTGACATCGATGCCAACCAAACGGCCTTCTCTATCTATACCGTTGAAGTGCGTGTCAAGAATGCCGGCTGGGCCTATGGGACCGACTATACCTTCGATCTGAAGGTGACAACGAAGGAAGGCACTGAGGTCAATACGACCATAGGCGAATACACATCGGGCAACAAGACATTCCTGGTGTTCAACGGTAACACCTATTATCTGGACATTGTTCCCTCCGAGGCTCGTCTGGCAGAAGGCTATCTTTCTGCTACCTACATGGGTACGGTAAACTTCAACCCCACGGTGCAGGCAGAGGTTCCCATGAGCTATCCTTACTCCATCACGGTTCCTGCCGGAGCCAATCTGTTCCTCGGCACCAAGACGGCTCACTTCGTGAGGTTCAAGGAAGTTGCTCCTGAAAGCATTACCGACGGCGGCACGGTTTACAACTTCCGCCTGGCCGACATGCAGCAGTACAGCTATCGTGTCACCCAGGAAGGCAAACTGACACAGGTTGGTCTCTTTACCATGAGCGGCGACGAGACAAAGCGTCCCCAACTTGTTTTTACCGATGCCGATATGGAAGCCAAAGCCCCGAAGTTCATTGACCATGATGTCGCTTCGAACGAAGGCTATAATGTAAGCGACATTTTCCTGAACATCAATCCTGCGGGACACTTGCGGCTGGCGAGTGTGGGTGAGACATACGATATCCTGCCCCTGCGCAACTGGGAACTCACCAATACCATTACGGCTAACTATTTCATCGAGCCCGACTACCACTTTACTGTTGTCAACCTGAATGGTCAGGAAGAAAATTCTGTAGTAAAGGTAGAGGATGAGGTGCTGACTGCAGTGGGTGAAGGCACAGCTATTGTGCTTGTCACCTACGATGCCATCCACCTCGACTACTATGATGGTGCCACGAAGAGAACCTTCACAGGTGGTTCTGACTGGAGTGCCATCTGGCCAGAGAATACGGGCGTGTTTGTTGTCACGGTTGGCGAAGAGGCTACGGGCATCATCCCCAACATGATTATTAATAAGGACTACCTGACGCAGGCCAATGGTGTGGATACCAAACTCTCTATGGAGAATGTCGATGCTGAGTTCGACGTGCTCTACTATCTTGATACCGAAGAAGGCTTCGACTATACCTTTACTCCCGAAGGCGTTGTCTCTGTCACATTGGCCCGTCCCGTTATTGGCACCAACATGGCTACTTACACAGGCTTCTCTGACGAGGGCGTTACCAGAAATATTGACGGCAGCTATACCCTGCGCCTCACCGAAGGTCGCAACATCGTCCGTCTGATGAATGCCTTAGGGCAAAGTGTTTATCAGGTAATGACGGCTAAGTCGTGCCATCGTGACATCTTGGTGGGCGAGGAGGTCGTAACGAGTGTGAAATGTGGCGACGAGGTTACCGTACAGTACTCAGGCCTCTATCACCCCGCAGGCAAGTTGGCTGGTATCCACAACTTCAATGGCTTTGTGGCTTATAAGCAGGCAAGTGAGGGCATTACCGTTACGAATGGCAAGGGCAACCAATATAAGATGGCTTCGACGGCTACCGCACAGGCTGTTACCTTTACTGTTCCCGAAGGATGGGAACCGAGTACGATCGAGCTCACCGATGGTGTCATGTGCATCAGTGGTTGGGGTGACCCTGTTGGCAATCATCGCGCCACATCGAAGACAACAGGTCGAGCCCCCAACTTCACCGCTATCCAGCAGAATGCAGTCTTTGGCCGCGTTCCTGCAGTCGTTCTCTATGTCGAGGACTCAGCCACCGGTATTGCCGAAACAGAGGAGCCCCGAACCCTCTTAGGCGGGGATGAAGAATGGTACGACCTCTTCGGCTGCCGTACCTGCAAACCCACAAAGCCAGGCATCTATGTCAGGAAAGGCATGAAGGTCGTGGTGAAGTAAGGGTGTCCCTTCTTAATGTGAAAACAAGATGTTATTAATTAAATATTCTTTTAACCTTAAACAAAAAGTATTATGAAAAGAAGATTTTACATGTTTCTGATGCTGCTTGCCAGCTCATCTCTGTTCGTCTTTGCCGACGGTACACCTACTATCGCCACTTTCGAGGACGTAACGGACATTACCGAACCTGTGGATGGTCACATGAGTGTCGCTACAGAGGATGACGACGAGCGCGAGTTCTTCACCAGTGGTGATTATGCTTTCGCCAGCGGTTGCATGCACGATTGGGACTACTGGTACTGGTTCGGTTATGCAAATCGTACAGAGACAAAGTATGAGTCACTCGACGACCAGTGGAACAATGTTGTCGGCGGTGGCTATGACGGTTCTGCCAACTATGGCGTCGCCTTTGCCGCCGAGTTCAACGGTCCCTGCTATGTCACCCTGCTCTCCGATGAACCCGCAGTTGTTCCTGGCTTCTACATCACCAACAGCAGCTATACCTATAACTCCCTGACTGGCGGCGATGCCTTCGCCAAGAAGTTCACCAAGGGCGACTGGTTCAAACTGACCATCACAGGTTACGACGCCGACGATCAAGTGACCGGCACCAAGGAGTACTACCTGGCCGACCTGCGCGACGCCGACAAAGCCTATATCATCAAGGACTGGCGCTATGTTGACCTCTCCGGTCTGGGAGCTGTTGCAAAGATTGGCTTTGCTTTGTCCAGCACCGACAACGGCGACTATGGCATGAACACACCTGCATACTTCTGCTTCGACAACTTCGGTGCCGAAGGTGAAGAGGTTCTGCCCGAGAAGAACGTCGCCACATCTATCAGCGAGATTTCAGAAAGCGAATCGTCGGACAACAACTGGTACGACCTGTCTGGCCGCCGTGTTGTCACGCCCGCAAAGGCCGGCATCTATGTTCAGAAAGGCCGTAAGATACTGAAATAACAGAACCACTAACGTAAGAAGGAGGGCAATCGTCCTCCTTCTTTTTTTTATACCAAAGCTTTGCAAAAGCCGTTTTTGCAAACATGCCTTCTTCATTCAATAACATGCCCTTATTTGCAGATAAAGGCATGTTATTGGGTGATAAGGTTAGTTTTTTTTCTCGGACTCCGCGCCTTAGGGGCGCGCCTTCGAGGTCTCTTTAGATCCACGGCGCAATGTTAGTTGCGGACGGTGCTAAAGCATCCAAGAAGGTTTCGGCGGTGCGCCAAACATGTGTTTTTCTCCTCTCCAACCTTTTTACTGAGTGCAAAAGTAGGTATTTTCTTCAAACTGCTCTCCTTCTTCGTCTTATTTGTCCCTCCCTGTTGGTTTCAGAAGAGATGGGCGGGAATACGTTGCTTTGCATTCTCGAAGTCTTCGACGGTGTCGAGTTCGCAGGAGAAGAGGTCTGTGACGTCGAGGACGGAGAATGTGCTGCCCTTGGCGATGAGACGCAGGAAAGCGAGCTCGTAGAATGTATTTTCGAGGTGCTCTTCGTTCATCATGACCTCCAGCTCCTTATAAAGAGCGGTGGTATAGGCTTTACCCATGCGCTCTATGCCAAGACTTTCGCCAGCAGCCAGAGCAGGATCGCAGGTCTTGCTGATCTCGGTGATGGCTCCATCGGCACCCATCACGACCTTCATCTCCTCCTCGCCAAGCTCATGCCGGATGAGGGTAAGCACATTGTCGTGCTCGTCGGCCAGGACGCGCGCTACAATCTGAGCATCATAGAGGAGGTCGCTGTCAAGCAGCAGGACCTCTTCGCCTTCTGCCTCGGGACGAGCCAGCCATAGGGAGTAGATGTTGTTGGTCGTCTCGTAGTCCTTGTTGTGGATGAAGCAGACCTTTATGCTGTCGCCGTAGGTCTGGCGAACGAAGTCCTCAATCTTCTCGTGCAGATAGCCCGTCACGATGACGAAATCTCGGATGCCGGCCTTGATGAGAGCATCCATTGAGCGTTGTAAAAGGGTTCGTTCGCCAACTTTTAGAAGGCTTTTGGGCGTGTGAAGTGTGAGCGGACGAAGTCGCGAAGCTGTGCCTGCAGCAAGGATTATCGCCTTCATTTTAGAGGCAACTCTTGATTGTATCCACGACTGTCTGAATCTGTTCGCGTCGTCCGAGGGTGATGCGCAGGCAGTCCTCCAGGCCCTTGTCGCCCATGAACTTGATCTTGTAGTCTTGGTCGGCGAGAGCCTTCTGCAGCTTCTCCTTGATGGAGGTCGGGTACTTGATGAGGATGAAGTTGGCTACACTCTTATAGACCTTGAAGCCTGGCTTGTCGCCCAACTCTTTTTGGAAGAGCTGACGATCCCATTCCATCTCGTCGGCCACCTTGCGGTAGTGGTCATCGCTATCGAGGGCTGCCAAGGCAACGGCCTCGGAGAAGCGGTTGTAGCCCAGATACTTGTTGCTGTAGCTGAGGAACTGGTCGTGACCTGCTCCGATGAAAGCAAAGCCAACGCGCAGGCCGGGCAAACCGTAGAACTTAGAGAGCGTGCGGGAGATGATGAGGTTGTTGTACTTGTTCACCAAGGGAGCGATGTAATCCACATCGGTGGTGATGAAGGATGCGTATGCCTCATCGACGAGTACCATCGTATCGGAGGGGATGTTCTCCATGATGCGGCCAATCTCTTCGCTGGTCAAACTGTTGCCAGTCGGGTTATTGGGCGACGCCAAGAGCAGCATTCTGGGGTGAACACGATTGGTGTAGGAGATGACTTCATCCACGTTGTAGGCGAAGGTGTCGCCTGTTTCGTAGAGCGGATACATCTCGAAGGAACCACCGCATTCGCCAGCAACTCTGTTGTAGTACCACCAAGAGAACTCGGGGATGAGGATCGTCTTGTTGTCGCCCTCCATCAGGAAGTAGTGGATGGCATTCTTGAGCATCTCCTCACCGCCATAGCCCAGCAGTACTTGCTCTTCGGGCACGCCGTAGATTTCGCTCAGGCGGACACTGACAACACTCTTCTTACCCTGGTCGTAGATACGGGTGTAGAAACAGAGCGTACGGGGGTCAAAGTTCTTTATTGCTTCGATTACCTTCTTGGAAGGTTCGAAATTAAATTCATTTCTGTCTAGATAGTTCATTATCTTCTTTTTAGTTTTAGTTGGGCACAAAGGTACGACTTTTCCCCCGAACTGCAAAGCAAAACGAAAAAAAAGGGGAAAGATATGGCGTAATTGGAAAAGAAGTTGTACTTTTGCAAACTAAATGTTAGTGACAACAGACAACAGACAATATGTTTAAAGACCTCAAGAAAAAATACCTGGCCACGCTCAAGTCCTCTGAGACGGAAGACTGGCTCGATTATCGCGTGATTCGTCCACTTTGCTACTTCCTGGCGGTGTTCTTCGCAAAGCTTAATATCCATCCCAACGCCGTCACCATCGCCTCCATGTTCATCGGAGCCGGCAGCTGTATCTTCTTCTATCACGGCAGCTTTTACTACGAGGGCTGGTACGGACTGTGGCTCAACATCATTGGCGTCATTTTACTCTGCATAGCGGATTTGCTCGACTGCACAGACGGACAACTGGCCCGACTGACAGGCAAAAAGAGTCGCCTGGGGCGCATCCTGGACGGCATGGCGGGCTTCACTTGGTTCATCCCCATCTATGTCCTCCTCATGTTCCGCTTCTATCAGCATCACTCGCTGGAGTTCGGTTGGTTGGGCATCCCCGATACGGAACAGAACGCACTCATTGCCACAGCCGTCGTCACAGCATTGGCCCTCTATTCGGGCTTTGCCTGCATGGGGCCTCAGCAACGACTGGCCGACTACTACATCCAGATACATCTCTTCATGCTGAAAGGCGAGAAGGGCAGTGAGCTGGACAGTTCCGAGCAGCAGCAGAAGGCATACGACGAGACACCCAGCGAGGGCAACCGCCTCTGGAAGTATTTCCTCAAGACCTACATTGATTATACGCGCAAGCAGGAGGAATCCACACCACAGTTCCAGCAACTCGTGAAGCTCCTGCGCGAGAAATACGGCAGCGCAGGCGACATGCCCGATGGCATACGGCAGGAACTGTTGCGCGAATCGCGATTCCTTATGCCCTGGAACGCATTGCTCACCTTCAACTTCCGTTGCGGCATGTTCTTCCTCTTCTGCCTCATAGACTTACCTGTGGGCAATTTCCTCTTCGAGATTTTCGCTTTGGGACTCCTCACCTACTGCATCAACCGCCACCACGAGGCTTGCTGCAAACGAGTTGCAGACGGATTATAACGATAACGTCAACGTTGACGTTTTAAAATACTTTCAAAATAAATGAAGTGGAGCTGGAATAACTTCTTTTTCGTCCTCGGCGTAGTTTGTGTCGTAGTGATGCTCTTCACCTTCGACGTCAGCTTCGTCGAACTGTGGGGACATATCTGCCGCGCCGGTTATTGGCTCATTCCCATCGTAGGCATCTGGATTTTCGTCTATGGCATCAATGCGCTTGCATGGATGAGCGTCATTCGCGGCAATACTGACCCCAACGAGCATGTGGGTTTCTGGCGCATCTACAAACTGACCATCACGGGTTATGCGCTCAACTATGCCACGCCCGTCGGCGGTTTGGGCGGAGAACCCTATCGCATTATGGAACTGAGCAAAGACATCTCGAAGCAGCATGCCACCTCTTCGGTCATCCTCTATGCCATGATGCACGTCTTTGCCCACTTCTGGTTCTGGTTCACTTCGGTCTTCCTCTACCTCGCCCTGGTAGCAATAGGTGACCTCCCCCTCGACGCCACCGTCGGCATTGTTTTGGGCATCATCATCGTCTTCTGTCTGATAGCTTTCTACCTTTTCTATAGGGGGTATAAATACGGACTTGTGGTGAGGCTTATCCGATGGATTGGTCACCTGCCACGCCTAAAGGGATGGAGCGAACGTTTCCTTGCGGCTCATTCCGAGGCGCTGCATAATGTCGATGCACAAATAGCGGCCCTGCACCAGCAAAGTCGCAAACATTTCTATGCGGCATTAGGACTTGAGTATCTTTCCCGCATCGTGCAGAGTGCCGAGGTGCTCTTCATGCTGCTGCTCTTTGGCCTTGATTGTGGTGGGGGCTTTGATGGCATCACGCTCACCTTCCTGCATTCCATCCTCATCGTTTCGCTTACCACACTTCTTTCCAACCTGATAGGCTTCCTGCCCATGCAGCTCGGCGTTCAGGAAGGCGGCTTCGCGATCTCCACCGCCGCGATGGGACTGACTGTAGAACAAGGCTTCTTCGTCAGCATCATTTGCCGTGTTCGCGAAATCATCTGGATTATCATCGGCATCGCGCTGATGAAGGTTGGCAATAAGCGAGAGTAAAGGAGAAGCAAACCCAATAGTATGCTTCTCCTTTGCTGAGCATAGCCAATCTCGAGCTTTGCTCAAGGTTGGAAACAAGCGAGAGTCAAATCTTTCCTAAGATTCTATCCATTACCCAATTGACACCGGTGGCACTGATGCTGTCGGCGGTGCAGATATTCCCCTGCTGGAGATGCTCTACGACACTCTGAATGAGTGGCAACTGGACATGCGGCGGGTTCACGATATGGAACTCCTGGCTACCTTGCTCGTTGCGCAGAACAATGGGTTCGTAGGTGAAGACGGAAAAGCAGAGTTGTCCGCCCTCGCCAATCAACTCGATGCGGTCCGTACGGGCACTATCGTGACTGACGAAACACCAGGAACCACTGCCAGGCAGGCCGTCGGCAAACTGAAAGGCGGCACTCACTGTATCCTCGGTTTCATAAAGTCCACCACGATTGCTGCTGAAGCCCTTCGCCCTGACAATAGGCCCGAATATCTCCTGGAGCAAATCTATCTGATGCGGAGCAAGGTCGTAGAAATAGCCTCCACCAGCGATGTCCCGCTGCACACGCCAAGGCAAGGCGGTGCTGTTGTAGTCGAGATCGCGCGGAGGACAGGCAAAGCGTATTTGTACGGATGCAACCTTACCGATGGCACCACTCTCCACCAGTTCCTTCACCTTATGGAAATAAGGTAAGTAGCGCCTGTAATAGGCCACAAAGCAAGGGACGTGCGTCTGCTCGCTGACGCGGTTGATGCGTTGGCAGTCGATATAGCTGCTGGCCAGGGGTTTCTCCACATAGACAGGTTTGCCGGCCTTCATAGCCATGATGGCATAGGTGGCATGGGAGGAAGGCGGGGTTGCAATATAGATGGCATTCACATCAGGGTCGCTGATGAGTTGCTGGGCATCGGTGTACCAACGGGGAATCTGGTGCCGCTCGGCATAAGAAGAGGCTTTCTCCTTGCTGCGACTCATCACAGCCTGTATTCGCGAACCGGGCACAAGATTGAACGCCGGACCGCTCTTCTTTTCGGTCACTTCACCGCATCCGATGAAGCCCCATCGTATCTCCTTATAGTAATTCATTACTTTGTGGTGAGTGGTGGGTGCTACTCACTTCTTCTTTAGTTAAAGAGGTTCCAACTGAGACCCAGGTTGATTGTCATAGGATTAATCGGATAGTGCGGCACGAGGAACGCATGGCCAGAACCAGCATTGACGTGGCGCACAGAAACATATATACGGCAATGTTTGAGATGCATATTGGCATAGGCACCGATGATGGGATAGTTGCCTATCTTTACCCGTTCGTAACGCGCATCCTGCACTGCAAACTGCCCGATAGCAGGGCTATAGTCGGGTGCATAGTACGAAGTGAAGAATCGCATGTCACCGCCAATCTGTACGCGCAACACTTTAGCAATACCTATACGGAAGAGCAGGTAGAGATTGGTATAGATGTTGATTTTGGGCAGTGGCAAGGCATCCTGATTGCTGCTGGCCTGATAGCTCACCTGACTGTCCCAATGAATGACCTTCCAGTTGAGATCCTGAGCCAGTGTAGCACCGAAGACCTGCACGCTGCCGGTTTGCATGACGGAAACATCATGGCTATAATCGGTGGGCAGGATGCTGGAAGGGTTTGCTCCATCGTGCAAAGTGTTCTGCATACCGAAATATGTATAGTTCGATATATTCTCAAATCCTATTTGGAGTTTTGTCCCCAACTTGTTCAGGCGCAAAGTGCCATCTATCTTCAGGCGTACCTCACGGTCCAGGTTGTCGTTGTCCCACCAGCAGACCTGGGAATGGTAGTGGCGGAAGAAGAAAGAGGGTTTGCGATGCATGAAACCTACATGGAGATCAGCAAAAAGGCTGTCACGCCGGCCGAGACGTAACTTCAGGTCGGTCTTGCCGTCGATATTCAGGTCTCCGGCATGCTCGCCAACAAGCCACACCTCGGCAGAGGCATTGTAGTGGAAGCGGGAACCCTGTGTACGGGCCAGCTCGCCGCCTACAGAGATATCATTCTCCGTATAGTTCGTCAAACCACCCCACACGTTCATCAACTTGTAGGAACGTAGCTTATGGGTGCCAAAGAGGGTGATGCCCATCTGTGCCCACTTGTTGAACCCCTCACGCAGAGCAATGCCAAATGTATTGCGGACAGAAAGGGCCCTCGTCATATCGCTAATCTCATTCCCTAAGCCATAATAACGGTTGGTGTAGTAGCCCTTTGTCGTATTGTGGGCCAAATATTCGTGTTTGAGGTTGCTGACATCAAGAGTATGTATGAAGCTGGTGACGGGAATAAATTCCTTAGGAATTGGCTGTGCATCTTGCCAAATCCGCATGAGTGAATCGACCGCCAACCGACGCGCCAACGTATCCTGGCGGATGACTGCCTGTATGCTGTCGGGCAGGTCGGCAAGGAGGGAGGATGCGGAGGGAGGCGTAGGCTTCAGCGAATCGGGTACCTCGAGGATGCGGGTAAAACCAACATTGTAGCGATGCGTCAGGTAGAAGTGCTGCTCGTGGTTACGGTTCCAGGTCTGGCTGAGCATCGTGGGGATATTCTCGGAACTGTAGTCCTGTCCCAAACTCAAAGGGTCCTCAATATAGCGGTCGTCCTCGATGCCGCCGTTCTCACCCATCTTCATGTGGTTGATACCGGCATAGGCATGAATACTATAACGCTCTCCACGATAGTAACCGTAGAAGGTGCTGCCGAACATGCTGTTGGGCTGGGCATAGTAGTAACCGACGCCATAGCTGTAATCTATCTTGAAGCCCAATCCTGCGAGTTTGTTAATATTGGTTGCAAAGTAGCCTCGGACGCGGTCCTCGCCCGTCTGGCGGTTGCCGCAAGAATGATATGCAAGATTTGTGATGGGGCTCTTGGTATTGGTAAAGCGGAAGTCCTGAAGCGAGCCCCGAAAAAAGCTGAAAGGCTGCAAGAAAAGGAACTCATCGGAGGTTTCGCGGTTGAAGTAGATACGACTCAGACGAGGCGACCCGATATTGGCCAAATAATTGTACTCGCCAGTATAGCCATCGGTGGCGTTCCACTTCTGGAAATCATGAACTACGGTATCGTTATTCTCTGCATCGATGACGGTACCAAGACGAGGCTCAAGAACCCATTGGAACTGCCCTATCGGGATGTCCTTTTTATTTTTGAACCTTGTGGTGTCGCGTCCCCAGGTTGTGCGGTTACCCGCGCCGTCTGTATATGAGCCTGGGCGGTCCTCTACATAGTATCCGTCACCGTCATCGTACAACGCGGCATTACTACCGTCCTGATTGACGCGATGGACCTGAGCAAAGGTCATTGACCATTGACCATCAACCACTAACCATTGGACAAGGAGCAGGAGCAGTCGTATACAGAGCCGGCTCTTCATTTCTTTAGAGGAAACGTAATATGAATTCTACTACTTTGAATAACATGCCGGCGGCAATGACGAGCAGTGCCGGAACATGATTCTCCCCACCGAAGAAGTACAATGCTAGCCCAATAGCAGCCAAAACGAGGAACAATGTATTGAGCACGGTTTGAGCTCTGGAGCTGTCATATCGGCGCGCCCGTTTCCGTCGGATGCGCTCTACCTGTTCTTCTAGGGAAATTTCTTCTTTCATGAAAGTTCTGAATAATCTGAGTATTCCGAATTATTTCACCTGTTCGATGACAAAACCATAGGTATAGCTCTTCTCGCGGAGCTCGTACTGAGGCAATGGGCCAGGACCGCAGCTTGCATTGCCGAGACCACGCATTGCAGCATCAAGATGCAGAATAACCTCCGGACGATAAATCTTGTTGAGTTCGTGTTTATACTTCGTTTGCCAGAGATCTTCATCAGTATAGTGGAGGGCACTGAAGGAGAGGTCGCTACCACTTGTCTTGCGGATGCGGATGCCTTCACCCTTGTCGTCTGTGAAAGTAACCCACTGAACATCGCAACGCTCACCCATACTCTGAGGCTTGATGTACTCCTCGGTCATGCCGTTGACGGTACCGTCCCATACACCCATGAATGCCGAAGTCTTGCGGTCGGGATAGTTCTCGTGGGGGCCGCGTCCGAACCACTGCACATTACCGAGACTTGGGTCGAGAGCTGCGATGAGACCAAGACGGCTGAAGTCTTTGTTGCTTTCATTGCCAAAGGTGCTCTCGACGAGAATGGCACCATCTTTCACGGTATAGATTGTCTCGACTGGTACGATGGTACGACCCTCGCGACCCGACTTGACATCATAGTGAACGGTGATTGTGGCTTTGCTATCTTCCTGTTTCAAGGTTACTTCGGGAGAAAGAATGTCACTCTTGAAATTATTTCGACGGTCGTTGCTAATGCTGCGATATCCGTTGAAGGTCAGGTTGCCGAAAGGCACTTTTTCGCCTGTCACGATGATTGGTTTGCCATTATACGACAACTCAGTTACTGCGCCGGTCTGTTTGCTGACGGCAAAAGTGAACCCTTCGCCCTTGACATTTATCTGAGTTGCAGATTCGTTTACGCCAAGTGTTGAGGGCTTTGTGTCAGCAGCCATAAGGGTTGGCTTGCCAGGTCGAAGCAAAAGTTGCTCACTTGCAACCTCATGACCAGCGTTTGCCCAATTCGTTGCCTCCTTGAGTTGAAGGGAAACGTTAAGGTGATAGAGGCCTTCTCCCTCAGGCATTTCGCAAGGAAGGTCGATGAAGCAGCTGTCGCCGGGCTGTACTTCGGGCAGAGAAGTTGTGCCGCTCTTTATCATGCGGCCATCACGAAGCAGGCTGTATTGGAAGGTGAAGTTGCTGAGGGGTGTGAAGCAGTAACGGTTACGGATGCGTATCTTGCCCTCGTCTGTCAACTTGAAATCAACATACTGATAGACCTTCTTTACCTCCAGAAGTTTGGGCGTGACGTGGCGGTCAGCTGTGATGATGCCGTTGCAACAGAAGTCATTATCGTTGGGATAGTCACCGAAGCCGCCACCATAGTACATGTTGGTCGTGGGCTCGCCCCACTTGCAGAGGCTCTGGTCAACCCAGTCCCAGATGCAGCCGCCTATCATGCGCTTACTCTCGAACTCGATATAGTCCCAATACTCTTGCAGATTACCGATGGCGTTGCCCATAGCGTGAGCATATTCGCAAAGGAAGAAGGGACGGTCCTTAAGATTCTTCACCATGTCGAGCATTATCATGTTCGGTAAGTTGGGATACATGCGGCTGTCCATGTCTGCCACTTCGTTCATGCCTTCGTAGTGAATGAGGCGGTCGTCCAGCTCCTGAATGGCTTTCTTGCAAGCCACGAAGTTGTCGCCGCCACCGCTCTCGTTACCCATACTCCAGAAAATAACGCTGGGGTGGTTACGGTCGCGAAGAACCATGCGAACCTGACGGTCAACATACTGAGCCTCCCAACTCTTCTTCCTTGAAAGGCTGTGATTCCCGTGGCACTCAAGGTCGCACTCGTCCATCGTATAGATGCCGTAGTAGTCATAAAGCGCATACATCCTCGGGTCATTAGGATAGTGGCTGGTGCGGACGGTGTTAAGGTTGTGGCGCTTCATGATGAGGATATCCTCTATCATGCTCTCCACGGGAATAGCTTTTCCATATACGGGGTGCGTATCGTGGCGGTCAGCACCCTTAAACATCACGCGCTTGCCGTTGATGAACACCTGGCCATTGCGATTCTCTATCTTGCGAAAACCATACTTTTGGGTATAGATATCGCCACCGACGGCAATGTTGATGGTATAGAGACTGGGCGTTTCTGCCGTCCAAAGCTCAGGGTTCTGCACTTCGAGGTTGAGACGAGCGGGCTGAATGCCCTTTTCTATACCTGTAACCTGCAGGATAGCTGTCTGAATAGTCTTGCCGGATGGATTTACCAGTTCTACATCAATTCGGGCATCGGTTGCCTTCTTGTTGAGGTTCTGCAAGGCGATATCGATTCCGAGGAAAGCACGACGGAAAGCCCCGTCTCCGTTTCCTCCACCACGACGACCACGCCCACCCATCATTGAAGTGAGCTTCACATCCTGCACATGCAGTTTCTGACGTGCTTCGAGATAGACATCGCGATGTATGCCGCTCATGCGGAACATATCTTGGTCCTCGATATACGAGCCGTCACTCCAACGATAGACCTCAACGCAGACAAGGTTCTCCTCCCCTGTCTTGAGGTAGCGGGTCACATCGAACTCGGCATCATTATTGGGACCCTGTGTGTAGCCGACTTTCTGTCCATTCACCCAAACATAAGCAGCACTATAGATACCATTGAAGTGGAGATATATTTCACGTCCGCCCCAAGAGGCCGGCACCTTGACAGTACGACGATAACTACCTACAGCATTGGGCTCATTCTGCACGGTGTATCCCTCCTGGCCGCGAATAAGAGGCGGCTGGTTTCTGATGGGATAAGTGACATTGGTATAAATGGGTGTGCCATAGCCCTGCATCTCCCAACAAGAGGGAACGGGAATGGTCTTCCAAGAAGAAGCATCGAAATTCGTCTTATAGAAGTTGACAGGACGCTCTTCGGGTTTAGGCACCCAGTTGAACTGCCACTGCCCATTGAGCATCAGACGTAGAGAACTCTCTGGCCAAAGCCAAGGTTTCTGGTAGGCAACATCGGCTTTCATCTCTTTCTCGTTGGCATAGAGCAACATCGTGGCGCGTCCGGGCTCTTTGTTGATGCCGAAGATGGTCTCGTTCTCCCAATCGTTTTTGGAAGCGGAGGAAGTAGCCTGTACCTCCACCTTGAGATTCGTCTTCACTAAACGCCACTGGACATTTTCACTGGTATTGGTGGCTTTCATCTGCCAAACATGTCCGCCAGGCTGACAGTTGTCGTTGTAGCCAAGCTTCAAACCTCCCGCAGCGCAAGTCAGAGTGACAGTCTCCTGACCACTCTTCTCGATGAGCCACTGCTGATTGGGGTTGGAGGTATTGAGTGCCCATGTGAGCACTTCACCTTCTCTCGAACCATGATTGCCGTTATCGAGTGCTACATCAGCACTGGGACTATAAAGGCACCAATATCCCTGCCTGTCTGCCTTCTGGATACGCCACACTTGAGTCTGGGCCTTCTTGTTGACTGGAGAGAATGTGATGGTACCGTTTTGATTGTCGAGAGCAAGGCCATCGCCTATCTCGAGTCGGTAGCCCTGACTAGGTTCAAAATCTTGAGCCATAAGGCATAATGTGCCGAAGGAAAACGCTGCCAGCAGCACGGAGAAGAGTCTTCTTGTCATAATAGCTAAAATATTGATGTAGATTATGCGCACAAAGATACGAAAAAGAATTAAATATTCAGAATTCAGCCTTAAGAATTATATGAAACGAGCGAAAAACAAAGAGAAAACATGTTTTTCTCTTTACTTCGGAGCATTTAAAGTAACCATACTCCCTTTAAATCACTCCTCAGACATCAATTCTTCGGGTGACTTAACGTTACTCTGATATTCTCCGTCCTGAAGACTTCGGCGAGCCGGAGCAGGCATACTGCCGTTACTGTAGGAACGGGCATTGCGGCGATATTGTTCCCAACGCTCCATGATGAGACGAACGTATGCTTCTGTCTCGCTACCGCGCATATAGCCGTGATGTACATCCGGGTCACGGTAGTACTGAGGCTGCGCCAAAAGCAAAATATAGGGAGCGACTTCCTGCCAATGATTATAGTCTCGTCCAGCCTTGCGCGCCAATATCTGTGCATCCTGCACATGACCAACACCACCATTATAGGCCGCAAGAGTGAAGCGGATTCGCTCGTCGGCATCCTTGATGTCAGCAAAAGATTGGCTGACCTTCCTAATATAGCGAGCCGCAGCAGAGATGTTCTGCTCGGGATTGAAGCGCTGTTCCGCGGGAACTCCCATTGCATCGGCCGTGGCAGGCATCAACTGCATAAGGCCCTGTGCGCCCATCGACGATACGGCTTCTGGGTCGAAGCCCGACTCCTGATAGCACTGAGCAGCAAGCAAGCGCCAATCCCAACCGGCTGTACCGCTATAACGGCGAAAAAGGTCGTCGTAAGCAGATATTATACCATGAGCGGCATCCCGCATGACAGGACGCATGCGGCGATGTACGGTGTATGAAAGACGATGTTTGAGAGATTCCTTCAACTGCACGATACGTTCAGGTTTCCACCATTCTGTAATTGCTTTACTCAATAAGGATTCGTCTGAACGGGTCTGCCAAGTTGGCATTTCAAGTGCGACAAAATCTATCTCGCCCTTTTCCAACCTTTTCAATAATGTAGTTGTATCGGGGGAGGTCTCCATCTGGAGCCTGACGCCGATGCTTTGTGCAAAATTCTCGGCAAGCTCGAACTGCAAGCCCATCTCCTTGCCATGATACTCGTAGTAGGTGTCGGGACCACTCAATGTGCCAGCTATAATGGTGCCGCTGCTCTGTATCTCATGCAGGTCGTAAAGTTCCTCCTCTGTTTCCTCCCAAAGGGATGAGGGAGATGGTTGTTTCTCATGCTTGGCGGCACAAGCGGAAAGAAAGAGGAGAAAAAGGAAGAAAGCGGGCTTAGAAAATCTCATGGGGGTCATGGGGCTTATAGGGCTATAGGCCTTATAAACCTCACGGTTTTATCCTATGAATAATGTATGTCCGCATAATCTCGATGGCCTGCTTGTTGTTTCCGCCCTGCGGGATAATGAGGTCGGCATAACGCTTTGTAGGTTCGATGAATTCTTCGTGCATCGGTTTAAGAACATCGAGATAACGGTCGAGTACCATCTGAGTGGTGCGGCCGCGCTCTACAGTATCACGCTGTATGACGCGGATGAGGCGCTCATCGGGGTCGGCATCAACGAATATCTTCAGGTCCATGAGGTCGCGTAACTGCTTCTTCCATAGCGCCATAATGCCTTCGATAATGATAACCTCACAAGGTTCCACATGTACCGTTTCGGGCAAGCGGTTGCTGATGAGGTAGCTGTAGGTAGGCTGCTCAATGCTTTTCCCTTCACGCAAAGCCTGTATCTGCTCGGTGAGGAGCTTCCAGTCGAAGGCGTCAGGGTGGTCGAAGTTAATGCGATTGCGCTCCTCGGGCGAAAGATGCGTGGTGTCGTTGTAGTAGGAGTCCTGCGGGATGAGCGCTACGCGGTCGATGGGCAGTGTCTCCAGAATTTTCTTTACAACAGTTGTCTTGCCGGAACCTGTGCCGCCGGCGATGCCTATGATATACATATTATTTTAGTGTTGCTTTGAGTATGCAGTCAACGGTGTTTGGCACCTCAGTAACAGATACATCTGGCTTTTGGGGCAAGATGATCTGGTAGCCACCTTCTTTGCGCCGGAACTTCAAATTTGTTCCGTCGCTAAACAATTCGACTTTTGCGAGTTTCTGTTCTGTGAGAGGCAGAAAAACGAAGAGACGTGTACCGTCGCCCGTCAAGCCTTCGTTGTAGTATTTCCCATCCTTAATTGTATTAAGAACATGTATGTAGAGCGTCTTGCCCTGTTGTGTCGTTACGCCCCAGTCTTGAGGAGGAACGCATCCGCCACGAGTGTCGTAGATGCTTTCGCCGTTAGCTTTCATGAACTCTCCAATCTGCTTGAGTCTCTCAACTGCTTGGTCGGGCAGTTTTCCATCGGGGCGAGGACCGATATTGAGCAGGAAATTGGCATTCATACCTGCTGCCTTTACGAGGCGACGAATGAGTTCATCGCCATCTTTGTATTTGTCGTCAGTAATGCTGTAACCCCAAGTGTTGTTCATCGTCATGCAGGTCTCCAAAGGAACCTGTGCAATCTTCTGTTCGCCAGAGAAGCCGGCAGTGTTCTGTCCGGGCAGGTCTTGCTCGAAGAGCTGGAAGTCCTCGATACCGATGGGCGAGCCATGATGGTTGTTACCAATCATGCACCTAGGCTGCAACTTCTTGATAAGCGCATATTGTTCCTCGAGTTGCCAGTCGAATTCCTTCTCTTTGTGGTCCCACATTCCGTCGAACCAAATGGCTCCAATCGGGCCATAATTGGTCAAAAGCTCAGTCAACTGACGGTTCATGAAAGCATAATAGCTCTTCCAATTCGTAGTGGCCTCGTCGTGAGGACAGTTGCGACAATTACCCATTGGATAATCGGTTCTTTGCCAATCCATGTGGCTGTAGTAGAAGTGTAGTTTGAGACCTTGCTCTCTGCAAGCTTCCGCAAGTTCACCGACAATGTCACGTTTGAAAGGAGTTGCATCGACGATATTATAAGGACTTGCTTTCGTCGCCCACATCGAAAAGCCGTCATGATGCCGGCTGGTGAATGTGACGTATTGGGCGCCAGCTTCTTTGAAGATTTTCGTCCATTCGCGAGCATCGAATCGGGCAGGATAGAAGCCTCCTGCAAGCTTTGCATACTCGTCGCGATCAAGGTGACGGTTATGCATCACCCATTCTCCATCGGCCAGCATCGAATAGATGCCCCAATGGAGGAAGATGCCAAACTTGCGGTCCTGAAAATCTTCACGGATACGGCGTGTCTTGTCGCTGATGGATAGTCCTTGTGCTATAGCCATAAATGCCAGCAGAAAGATGACAAAGGAAGATACAAAGCGTTTCATGTCACATTAAATTAAGCCCCTCCCCTTGATTGGGGAGGGGTTGAAGAGAGGCTTTTTAGAACATCTTTGCGGGATACTGTCCTGCTTTGTGGAGAGCAGCCAGCTTAGCAACTACCTCAGGACGATCCTCTGGATAGGTCACACCAAACCATTTGCTCGTTGTGTCGAGCACTTCGCAGGTTGCCTTTCCGGTCTTGATGAGATGATCGACCATGAGGGGAATGAAGAACTCACTCTTGAGGTTCTCCTGATTCTTCGGGTCGGAGAGGAACGTCTTGAAGTAAGCCTCGCTGTACTCGAAGTAGTCGGGAGTGAAGCCCCAGAAGTTCATGCTGACGGGCGTTGTATCGGGAATGCTGACCCACTGGTCGTTCTCGTCGAGGTACTGAACGACTCCGTTGTGACGCTCTATCTTAGTACGCTCTACGACGCCTGTGAGCAGGTGTGTCTTTTCGTCGTTCTCGCAAATGCCGCGGCTCACGGTGCCGCTTTCGCTCAGCGTGTTATCTACGCGGAAGCCCACCATTGCATATTTGCCTTTGCTGCCTGCGGGCAGTTCGCTCAG
>Ga0310690_10001948_pt1 | contig 35247 bp, 31 predicted proteins | sample AusTroGonzalo_MG_2_FD_207661 | JGI IMG/M metagenome (GOLD analysis project Ga0310690, IMG submission 207661) | Bovine rumen microbial communities from tropical cattle in Woodstock, Queensland, Australia - Gonzalo_04 (v2) (version 2) | ecosystem: Host-associated > Mammals > Digestive system >...
TCACCGAAGCGATCGCGTATCGACTCCATCGTCTCCTCCACGTGCTCCTGCCGCAAAGCCCTGGCCGTCTCCTGCTCGTCGAACAGCGCCAGCTGTTCCCCCTCGCCCTCTTCGACAAGCCCCGAGGCCGTCAGCGTCAGCGAGCGAATGGTGTTGCCGAAGCCGAACGCGGCTTTGATCAGCGACATGGCCGTCTCGGTCAGATCCTGCCGCAGGCGCGTGGGGCGCGGCAGTTTTTGCTGTTTGCCCACCACGTGAAATACGGGATCTTTGATCTGCACCTGCAAAACGGTGCATTTCATGCCGTGCCGCCGCAGGCGGGCGGCCACCTGATCGGCAAGGGCCATGACCCCCGTGCGTATCTCCGCTTCGCCCACGATGTCGCGGCGAAAAGTCATACCGTTGCCCACCGATTTCGGTTTTTGCCGCTCGTAGTACGAGCGCACGGGTTCGTTGTCAAGGCCGTTTGCGTAGCGCCACAGCGTGTCGCCCGCCTCACCGAGCCGCCTGACGACCGCCGCGCGGTCCGCCGCCGCCAGGTCGCCGATGGTCAGCACGCCGAGCGCGCGGAGCGAGACGGTGGTGCGCCGCCCCGCGAACAGCATGTCCGAAACGGGCAGGGGCCAGGCGATCTCCTTGTAGTTCGAACGGTCGATGACGGTCGTCGCATCCGGCTTTTTATAATCGCTGCCGAGTTTGGCGAACACGCGGCAAAAACTGACGCCGACCGATACGGTGATGCCGACCTCGCGGCGCACGCGGTCGCGGATCTCGTCCGCGATATCCTTTGGCGTCTTGCCCGGGAACAGGTGCATGCTGCCCGTGAGATCGATAAAAGACTCGTCGATGCCGAAGGGATCGACCAGATCGGTATAAGTGAGATAGATCGCGTTGACACGGCGCGAAACGGCGGCATACAGATCGTGATGCGGCGGCACCAGCACAAGCCGAGGGCATTTGGTTCTGGCCTCGTTGATGGTCTCGGCCGTCGCCACGCCGTAGCGTTTGGCGAGTTCGTTTTTGGCGAGAATGATGCCGTGTCGCATCTCGGGGTCGCCCGCCACCGCCATCGGCACGCGCGCGAGTTCCGGCCGCATCAGCGTCTCGACCGACGCAAAAAAGGCATTACAGTCACAATGCAGAATCACACGGTCGCCCACGCGCTCACCTCCCCCGAAACGACAGTATCAGTATACCTCATTTTCGCGCGCGCGTCAACCCCGCTTGACGGCAAACGCGATTTGTGATAGAATGAGGACGAAAAGTTTTGTGTCCTAGGAGGAACGGCCCGCATGTTCACCAAGCGCCTTGCCGCCCTGTTGCTTGCCCTGCTGCTGCTTTTTTTGCTGATTTCCTGCGGCAAGTCGGGGCAAGGTAACGAAAATCAAACGCCTTCGTCAAGCAGCGAGGCCGCATCGAACGAGGCAGACGTCTCGCCGACGCTGCCGACCGACGTTTACTTTATCTCCATCGTAAAGATCGACGGCAGCAGCGACGGGCGCGCCGCCATCACGACGGATCAGATCGGCATCATACGCCAGCTGACCGAGGAGGTTCGGGCCACCGTGCTCTCTCCCCTGAAGGCCGGCGACAGCCGCGCCTTTGACAGCGCGCACTGCCTTGACGTCAACTTCTACACCGAAGAGTTTGCCCTGACCGTGATCTCGGTCGATACGCGCGGCCTCGTGCGCATGGGCGGCCGCACCTTTACGGTGCGTCAGGGCGCGTTCACCTACGCCCATATCGAGAGTTACTACAACACCTTCTACGTTCCCGACTGACGGCCGATACGCGAAAAGGCGAGCCGCATGGCCCGCCTTTTTTCATGCGATACGTACCGGAACGGTGTGCGTTTTACGAGAGGAGCGGCGCCAGATATTCGCCGAGCTTTCGGTAGTCATCGACCGGGAGAAAATCAATGTCCGAGCGAAAGACCTGCTCGTCGTTGCCGCCCGTGCCGTAATCGTCGCCGCAGTACAGGATATCGCGGTGAGAGAGTCCCTCGGCCGCGCAGTAGTGATCGAGCGCATACAACTTGTTGTAGGGGTGCGGCGCGATGTCAAAGGAGGAGGAACCGCCGATGAACACCGTGTAACCCGGAAAGGCGGCCACGACCTCGTCATAGAACGCTTTGCGCCGACGGCGGTCGGGGTCGAAAGCCAGTTTGTCCTCGATGGCGGCTTTGGTGCCGATCAGGGGGAACGTGATCATGCCGGAGGCGTGAAATTCCACCCCGTCACCCGCGTAATCGGTAAAACCGTGCCGCGCGCGAATGGCGTCGCAGGCGGCGGTCACCGCCGCTTTATCCACCTCGGCGTGCGCGTCTTCGGTGATGACGAGCTGCTTTTTTTCGGGGTCGTAGCGCGAGACCTGCATGCCGTAGTTGCCGATGATGTCGACGGGGTATTCGTTCATCTGCCCGAAAATGCGCAGGCAGGCGCCCGCCCCGACCATCAGCAGCCGATAGCGCTGTCCCAGCCGGTCGAGCACGGCTCGGTTCTCCGGCCCGAGTCCGGTGCGGTGCTGCGTCAGGGTGCCGTCCAGGTCGAATGCGATGACCTTATAGTCCCGTCTCATATTTTCCTCCCGCCGCTCATGCGTCCCGTTCGGGCTCGCTCCCTGCGGCCTTTTTCTTTTCCTGCCGTTTATCCACGTTTTTCGCCGTGCGGCGCAGCGCCTTGACCGCGTCGGAGATGACCTGCCGCATTTCAGGCGACATGGCGCTGTAAGTCCGCATAAAGCTGCGCGCGCTTTCCCACTTTTTCTGACCGATGCCGGAAAGCGTTTCCTGCTCCGAGCCCTCGAGCACGGTAAACAGCGCCTCGCAGAATTCACGCCGCCGCGTGGGGCTCATGTTCGTCAAAAACTCGCCGAGGATCGCCTCGGTGCGTTCGCCGAAAGCGGTGCGCCGCTCGGCCGGCACAAACGCCCTGCCCCGCACCTGCCAGGCGTAAGCGTCGTGCTGCGAAATGCCGCGTCCCGTGCTCTCCACCACGTCGTATGCCTGATCGTGCTCGAGCAGAACGGCCACGAACGAGGAGGCGGGCAGATAGGTGCGTATGCGGGATCGCACCGCCGCATAGGCGGGCGAATAGACGGTGCCGTCGCAAAAGCCGGGGCCGTCGTTGTTATAGACCGTCCGGATGCGCTCGGTGGCCGCGGGACCCGCGTGAACGGCCGCGTACATGGCGAGATTGCCGCCCTTGGAGTGGCCGCCGAGATACAGGCGGCGCAGAGGATAAGCCGCGGCGACCGCCTCGAAATAGCGCACGGCCATGCGCTGGGCGGGCACGGGACACTCGTAACTCATGCGAAAGTCCTCTTTCCACCCCACCAGCGAATTATCCGTACCTTCAAAAGCGGCAAACAGCGCGCCACCGGGCAGCAGCACCGAGACGGCGCCGAACTGCACGCCGTCTTCGCGGTCGGTCTGCCGCGCCGCGCCGAACAGCCGCAGCGACCCGAAACGGGTCGAGGCCGCCATGGCGGAAAGCAGCGCGCTGTGCGCGCCCGCGTCGCGCCCCGCCGCAAAAAAGCGCTCCGCCGCCGTCGAAAGACGCACGGGCTCCTCGCGCGGGTCACGCGGCACGATATCCGAAAGATCGACGTAGGCCAGCGTTGAGAACACCAGCGCGTCGGGCGGGCAGAGCGGCGCGTTGCCGAACGAGAGGTCGCCGCGCCACCCGATATAGTCGAGAATATTGCTCATATCGACCCCTCCTCTGCTTTTTCTCGCCCCGTCAGAGGGCTTTTACGCTTTGATCTGATAATGATACGTGCCCTCGCGCACGGTCTCGGCATAGCCGTTCGGCAGCACGATCTCGGCCTCACAGCCCGCCGGCACGGTAAAGACAAAGCACAGCATGTCGCCCCGATAATGCCAATGCACGGCCACCGTGCCGTGGTCGGTCCCGACCGAGGCGTCGACAAATCCGAGCCGCCGGTCGGGGCGCGGGCAGAGGCGCACACCGCGGTAACCCGGCTCCGTCACCTCGATACCGGCCGTCACGCCGAACAGCCAGTCCACCACCGCGCCGTAGGCGTAATGGTTAAAAGAGTTCATGCTCCTGTCCCAGAACGAGCCGTCCTCCTTGATGCCGTTCCAGTGCTCCCACATGGTGGTCGCGCCGTGGTTGACGGAATACAGCCAGGAGGGGTTGCGCTCTTCAAACAGCAGTCGGTAAGCGATATCGGTGCGTCCCGCCGCCGTCAGAACGTGCATGATGTAGGGCGTGCCCACAAAACCGGTGCTCATGCGCCCGCCGAAACCGTCGATCAGTTCGACCAGCTTTTGCTCCAGCAGCGACCGCTCTTCCCTCTCGCAGAGGCCGAAGTGCAGGATCAGCACCAGCGCCGTCTGGGTCATGCCCCGACGCACGCCGTCCACCACCTCGTGTCCCGGCGGGGTAGCTTCGGTCAGCGGGAATTCCGCCCGCGGCAGTCCGTTCTCCATAAAGTGTTCGCGGAACGCGCGGCGCACGTTTTTGTAAAGTTCTTCATAGCGCGTCACGTCCTCGCCGAGAATATGTCCGGCTCTCACGACCAGCTCGGTGGAATAAGCAAAGAAAGCCGAGGCGATCAGGTCGTTGGCGGTGGCGCCGACAAGGGAGTCCGCACCCGCGTCCATGGCCAGCCAGTCGCCGTAATGAAAACCGCCGAGCCACAGGTATTCCGCGGGGCCGGCCCCGTGCATATAATCGACCCACCGTTTCATCATGCCGAGGTTATCACGCAGCACGCTTTCGTCGCCGTAGGCACGGTAAAGTTCGGTCGGAATGATCGTGGCCGCGTCGCCCCAGGCGGCGGAGATGCGCGGCTTATACGTGCCGGCGAACTGACAGGGACAAACGCCGTAAATGGCGCCGTTCGGCTCTTGGTCGGCTCGCAGGTCGCCGAGCCATTTGCGGAAAAACGCGCGCACGTCGTATTGAATGGCCGCCGTGCGGCAGAACACCTGCGCGTCGCCGATCCAACCCATGCGTTCGTCGCGCTGCGGGCAGTCGGTGGGCACGTCGAGATAGTTGCTCTTCTGCCCCCAAAGGGTGTTGTGATACAGCTGATTGATCTTGTCGTGGCCGCACGTAAAATGTCCCGTCCGCTTCATCTCGGTATGCACGACCACAGCGCGCATGCCGTTAAGATCGACGGTTTCAAACGGATACTCGTCGAGCCGGATATAACGGAATCCCTGGAACGAAAAGCGCGGCTTGACCACGTCCCGGTCGCCCGAGAGCACGTAGGTCACCTTGTTTTTGGCCCGGCGGTAGTTCTCGGTATAAAAATTGCCGTCTTTATCGAGCACCTCGGCGTGCGAGATGACGATGCGGTCGCCGCGCTTTGCCTCCATGTTGAATTCAACGTAACCCGCCATATTCTGCCCGAAGTCCACCACACGCTCTCCGCGCGGCGTGACGAACGTCGAGACGGGCGCGATGCGCTCGTGCTCGGTGACGTCCGCGCCCTGCTGCGGGATCAGCGGGAAACGGGCGCTGTCGGGGTCTTTTACGGCGTGGCCGAGCGCGTCCATGTGCGCCGTCAGATCCAGCGTTTCGCCGTTGTAAATGTCAGAAAACAGCACCTGCGAAGAAAAGACCTGCCACGCCTCGTCGGTGACGATGATCTCCCTCTCGCCCCCGTCGTGGCAGAGCGTCAGTTCGGCGTTGACGGCGTAGTGATCGCTGTAAACGTGATGGCGCTCGCCGCTGCCGTTGTAGCCGAAGTGCCCCACCGCCCAACCGGGCGCGGCCGTGATCTCGAGCGTGTTGCGGCGGCCGAGCAGGCCGGCGAGATCATAGGTCATATACTGCGTGCGGCGGTTGTAGTCGGTATAGCCGGGCGTCAGCACGCCGCGGCCGAGTTTTTCGCCGTTGAGACGGGCCTCGAAAAGCCCCACGGCCGACACCGAGAGCGTGCCGCCCGTCACGTCGGGCGCCGCCTCGAACGCGCGCACAAAGCAGGCCGAAGCGCTGCCGAGATCCTTGGGGCTTTTGATCCAGTTATTTGCGTTCATGGGTTGTCCTCCTTGATCGTTTCCTGCGGCGGGCAGGCGTTCGTCAGCATATCCCGCATCGCCTCGTCCGGCGAGAGCAGAATCTCGCAATCGCCGTCGCCGTTGGTCACCGACAGCACGAGCGCGTCCGCGGGGGCGATATCGGGGCAGTAGTTGTAGCGATGCACGCCGCGCGGCGGTCTTTTGTTCGCTTTCGTCAGCGGCGTCACGGCCGTGATCTCAAACAGCGCCACGCGGCACACCAGCTGCATGCGGTCGCCGCCGCGATAAGTATAGATCTCAAGATCGGCGGTACCGTCCTCATAGGTGCGGATGCGATAGAGGTGGCGCAGCACGACGTAGCGGCCGAGGATCTGGATGCACGGCACCAGCAGAACAAGGCCGACGCTCTGCAGAATGATCGGGTACGCCTTCACAAAAGCCGAGCCGACAAAGGCCACGGCCGAGGCCGCGAACAGCAAAAGGCAGATGATCTTCGCGTTGGCGTTTTTGCGCGGGGGGATATAGTCGTACATGGCGTCTCCTTTCAGTCGGTCAGCGCGCGCCGCTCTTTGGCCGTCAGGCGCACGGACTGCCGTTCGGTCTGATAGTGGTACAGGCGCAGCGTACCGAGGGCCTTTTGCGAATAATCCGTGCCGTAGTAGATATCGAGATAGATCGCCAGCACGTCGGCCCCGACGTCCACACCGTCGAACGTGTAGAGAAAATAGGTGTAGAGCGCGGTGGTATCCACCTGCACGCTCGTGGGCACGACGCGCGTCTGCCCGATGTTTTCATTACCGTCCTCGTTGTCCGTCGTGTCGTCGGGCGTCAGGTCGCGCACCGAGACGACCGTCACGTCAAAGATCTCCTGCCCGCGCGGCAGCGGCGCCTCCAGCCCGAGGTCGCTCTGCACCTTCTTTAAGGTGCTGTTGTTGTAGCGCAGCACCACCTGCACCTGCGACGCGGCGGGGATAAAGACAAAACGCGGCACGCCGAAATAGCCGTAGTTATAGCCGTCGACCTTGGTGATGGTCGCCTGCTTCTGGGTAAAGAGTTCCAACTCCCCGCCCGAGGCCGCGTAGGCCGCTTTCAGCGTCGGGTTCGGCGACAGGCGCTTCATGCTCTTCGGCAGGATGCCCGAAAAGTAAACGCGCCAGAGCAGCAGCAGAACGACGGCCAGTATCAGCAGCCCGCACAGCGCGCGCAGCACGCCGCCGAGCACCCACAGCCGGTAACTTTTGCGCGGTGCGCCCATGCTTTACTCCTCTCCGCGGCCAAGTCGCCGCAGCGTTTTCATCACGTCGTTGCCGCCCCGACCGAAATAGTCGTAAAGACGGCGGTACTCCGCATACAGGGCCCGATACACGGTATAATGCGCGGGGTTTGGTCGGTAGACCGTTTGCCCGACGCGGGCCATGCGCGAGACGGCCGTCTGCAGATCGGGATAGACGCCGGCCGCGGCGGCGGCCGCCACGGCGGAACCGACGGCGATGGTCTCGACCGTCTCGGCGACGTATACGTCGCGTTCCAGCACGTCGGCCGTGATCTGCATGACAAGGGCGTTCTTGCGGGCGATACCGCCGCCCGCCACGATGCGGCGAACGGGCAGGCCGTATGCCTCAAAATTCTCGACGATGACGCGCATGCCGAAAGCCGTGGCCTCGATCAGCGCCCGCAGATAATCCTCGGGGCGCGTGGCCAGCGTCATGCCGACGAAAAGACCCGAAAGTTCGCTGTCGCCGAGAATGCTGCGGTTGCCGTTGAACCAGTTTAAGGCGACAAGACCGCTCTGCCCCGGCGCTTTGGCGGCCGCCTTTTCGGTCAGCAGCACGATGGGCGCGATCCCCCGCGCCGCCGCCTCGGCGAGAATATCCGCCGACAGCAGCCGTTCGGCGGCGTAGGCAAAATGATCGCCGTAGCAGCAAAGCCCCGATTCATACAGGGCAAAACCGGGCAGCGACGCGTCGGGCTGCACGCCCGAAATGCCGGGCACGGCCCGCTCTTCGCGGCTCATGAGGTAGAACGAGCCGGAGGTGCCGAGCGCCACCATCATATCGCCCTCGTCCGTGCCGCCGAGGGACAGCGTCGCGACGTGCCCGTCCGGCATGGCGGACGCCACGGGCGTGCCCGCGGCCAGTCCGAAACGCGCGGCGGCTTCGGGGGTCACGCGACCGACGCAGGCGCCCGTCGGCTTGACGGCGCCCTTGACTTTCTCACGTACCACGTGCGCCAGACGCTCGTCGACGGCGGAAAAATAATCCTCGCTCGGAAAACCCGTCCTGTTGTCGTATTCGCCTTTATAGGCGGCAAAGTCGTATCCGCGCGAAAAGCTGCCCGTCAGCAGCGCGGTGATATAGTCGCCCGCCTCGGCAAAATTGTCGGCGGCGGCATAGACGGCGGGCGCTTTGTCGAGCACCTCGTAAATTTTCGGGAACATCCACTCGGAGGAGACGACGCCCCCGCAGCGCGAGAGAAACGCCTCGCCCCGCTCTTTTGCCACCGCGGTCAGGCGCGCGGCGTAGGGGGCGGCGGCATGATGCTTCCACAGTTTGGCGTAAGCGTGGGGTTCCCCGAAAAAGGCGGGATCGAAGCAAAGCGGCGCGCCGGCTTTGTCGAGGGGCAGCAGCGTGCAGCAGGTAAAATCGACGCAAACGCCCGCCACGTCGTCGGCCGAAATACCCGCTTTTTTCAGCACGTCCGGCACGATATGCGCAAGAACTTCGGTATAGTCGGCCGGGTCCTGCAAGGCAAAATCCGGCGGCAGAGCCGCGCCCGTGGCGGCAAGCGTCCCGTCCATGACCCCGTGCGGATACGCCATGACGGCCGTGGCCGCCTCGCGCCCGTTTCCGGTGTCGGCCAGAACGGCACGTGCCGACAGCGTGCCGAAATCAACGCCCAATGTGTACGCCATATCGTTCCTCCTGCCCTTGCGGGCGTGTAGTGCTTTATGTATTATATCTTATACACTTCAAAATGTCAACCCTCTTTGCGCCCCGGGCGTACCCCTTGCCGGCGCATTTTTGCGCGCGAAAACAGGGATTGCACGGCAGACGGGGTAAAAATTTACACAACGGGATTGCTATTTTTACAATTGTTTGATATACTATTGTCAACTAACCGTCAAAAAGGAGGTAGAGCCGTGCTTTCTCTTACCGACATCGTCAAGCGCTACATCACGGGCGAAAACACCGTCACGGCGCTGGCCGGCGTCAGCATCGATTTCCGCGACCACGAATTCGTCTCCGTTTTAGGCCCTTCCGGCTGCGGCAAAACGACGCTGCTCAACGTCATCGGCGGCCTCGACCGCTACGACGAGGGCGATCTGTTCATCGGCGGCCGCTCGACCAAAGAATTCAAAGAATCCGACTGGAACGCCTATCGCAACCACTCGATCGGCTTTGTGTTTCAAAGTTACAACCTCATCTCGCACCAGACGGTGCTCGCCAACGTCGAACTGGCGCTGACCCTCTCCGGCGTATCGGGTGAGGAGCGGCGCACGCGCGCGCTCGCGGCGCTCGAACAGGTGGGCCTTTCCGACCAGATCAAAAAGAAGCCGAATCAACTCTCGGGCGGTCAGATGCAGCGCGTGGCCATCGCGCGGGCGCTGGTCAACGACCCCGAGATCCTGCTCGCCGACGAGCCCACGGGCGCGCTCGACACCGTGACGAGCGTGCAGATCATGGAGCTTTTGAAAGAGGTCTCCCGCACCCGCCTTGTCGTGATGGTGACGCACAACCCCGAACTGGCCGAGCGCTATTCCACCCGCATCGTGCGCCTCTCGGACGGCGTCATCATCGACGATACCGACCCCTTCCGCGAGGGCACCGCGCCCGCCGAGGCTGCCGCGCCGGACGTACCTTCTGAGGCCGAGACGCCCGCCGAGGCGACCGCGCAAGTCCCCGGAACCGAAACGCCCGCCGCGCCCAAGAAAGCCAAAAAGCGGCGTTCCATGTCCTTCTTCACGGCGCTGTCGCTGTCGCTGAACAACCTGATGACCAAAAAGACGCGCACCCTGCTCGTCTCGTTTGCGGGCAGCATCGGCATCATCGGCATCGCCCTCATCCTCGCCCTCTCCAACGGCGTCAACCTCTATATCGGCGCCGTGCAGGAGGATACGCTGACCTCCTACCCCATCTCCATCACCGCCGAGTCCGCCGACTACTCCGCCATTCTCTCGGCCATGGTGCAGACCGGCGACGACAAAAACCGCACGCCGGAGCCGAACACCATCTACGTCGACGACTCCATCAACGAGCTGGTGCGGGCGTTGACCAACGTCGACCGCAACAATCTGGCCGCCTTTGACGAATACCTCACCGACCATTGGGAAGAATTCAAGGACGACGCCACGGCCGTTCAGCGCTCCTACGACATGAAGCTGCAGGTCTATCGCAGCACCGAAAAATACGGTCTGATGCAGGTCAACCCCTCCCCCGCCATCACGCAGTTCTCCGAGCAGTTCAGCGCCCCGGGCGTGTTCTCCTCCATGACGAGCATCAGCATCTTCTCCGAGATCATGCCGGGCAAAGACGGCGAGCTCATCAACCCCATCGTCTATGAACAATACGAGCCGGTGGCGGGCCGCTGGCCGGAGCGGGCGGACGAACTGATCCTCGTCGTCGACCGGCAGAACACCGTCACCAACCTGACGCTCTACACCCTCGGCGTGTGCAACCCCGACGAGCTCACGGCCATGATGCTGGCCATGATGACGGGCGAGCCCTATGAGCCGAACACCGAGGCCATGCGTTTTACCTACGACGACTTTATCGGTATGACCATGAACCTCGTCTATAACTCCGACTATTACGAACAGAGCGGCGCCGTCTATGACGTGAACGGCGTCGACTATCCCGTGTGGCGCGACCTGCGCGACGACGACGCTTTTGACCCCGCCACGCTGTTCGCCCGCGGCATGGAGCTGAAGATCGTCGGCATCGTGGCCCCCAAGCCGGATGCGACGGCCGCCTCCATTCAGGGCTCTATCGCCTACACCGGCGCCCTGACCGCGGCGGTGCTCGGCCGCATCAACGACAGCGCCGTGGTGCGTCAACAGCTGACCACGCCCGCGCACGACGTGTTCACCGGCCTGCCCTTTGCCATCGAGGACGCCGACACGCTCACCGACGAGGAAAAAGCGCAGAAGCTGACGGCCTACTTCGCCTCGCTCGACGACGCGGACAAAGCGGAGGCCTACACCGCCATTCGCACCGAGATCACCGAAGATCGCATGAATACCATGCTGGCCACGGTGGCCGAAGTCATCGACACGCCGCAGAAAAAGCGCGATTTTCTCGTCAGTCTCTACGGCTTCTCGAGCGGTCGCGGCAGTCTTGCCGGCGGTATCGCCAACGAGGCGGCCGCCGCCGTGCTGTACGCCATGGATCCGACCACGCCGCTCGCGACCTACCGGGCGCAGGTGCCCTATTATGAGGCCATGTTCGGCCTCGACGGCGTGGCGCTGACCCCCGGCACCGAGCCCTACGATACCTACCTCGGACTCATCAACATCCTCTACCCGACCGACGAAAAACTGGAACACGCTTTCGAGACCATGACCGCCTCGATCATCACGGCCTTCAACACCGCCGAGAAATCGAACGCCATCGGGCGGGAACTGCTGCCGGGTACCGAGAACCCGCAGGGCGGCCCGCACTACCGCGACTTCATGGCCGCAAAGGCGCTCGAATACGCCTCGGCCGACCGCAAAAAGGCCTATCTCATCTACGCGCTCGATCCCACTTTCTCGCTGCCCTCCGACCTCATCACCGACTACGTCAACGGCCTGACGGAAGATGACCTCAACGCCAAATTTACCGAAGCGCTGACCAACGAATACCAAGAGCGCCTTTCGACCGACGCGGCGTTCCACGCCGCCGCCGTGGCCGCCCGTTTCGACGAGTATTTCGCGGCGCTGACCGAGGCCGAACAGGCGGGGCTCTACCTGAACCACATGCAAAAATCCGGCTCGACCTATGACAAGAATCTGCAATCGCTCGGCGCTTCGGTCGGCCGCGACGCCCTGACGGCCATCAACATCTACCCCGCCGATTTTGCGGCCAAAGAACGCTGGCAGCAGCGCATTGACGACTACAACAACAGCGTGCCCGAAGAGGACAGGATCAAATACACCGACATCGTCGGCATCATCATGTCCTCGGTCACCACCATCATCAACGCCATCTCCTACGTGCTGATCGCCTTTGTCTCCATCTCGCTGGTGGTCTCCTCCATCATGATCGGCATCATCACCTATATCTCGGTGCTCGAGCGCACCAAAGAGATCGGCATTCTGCGCGCCATCGGCGCCTCCAAGCGCGATATTTCGCGGGTGTTCAACGCCGAAACGCTCATCATCGGCTTTGCCGCGGGCGCCATCGGGATTCTCTCGACCCTGCTGCTCACGATCCCCGTCAACCTCATCATCCACGCCGTCTCCGGCATCAAGCAGATCAACGCCGTCCTGCCTTTCCTCGGCGCCGTCGTGCTCATCGCCATCAGCATGGTCCTGACCCTGATCGCGGGCCTCATTCCCTCGCGCATCGCCGCCAAAAAAGACCCCGTCATCGCCCTGCGCACCGAATGACCGCGCCGCGCGCGGGAGCCCTGTGCGGCAACGCGATGTAACGCGACTGCCCCGTTTGCCAAAGCCCTCCCCTTCTTCGGCAACGCCGTTTTGCGTCACGAACCGCTTGCCGACCCCCGCGCCGGACGGTCTTAAAACCTTGTTTTCCTCCCTTCGATTCTACTCTACCACAAACATTCGCAAAAAAGTCACCGTTTTTTCGGCACGGCAGAATGCGGGTTTGCGGGTTTTTAAGACCTCGGTTACGATGCTTTTTTATCCTCGTTTATCGTTTCGGGGTCAAAATGCCCGATTTATTCGCAAAAAAGTCACCACCCCTTTTTGAAAAAATTTTTTACCACCTCAATAAAAAGATTTCAAAAGCGCTTCTTCCGGCTCCGAACATGAACGCGCTCGCCCCCGCCTTCCCCGGCGGGGAAGGCAAAGTTGCAGGCAAGCTTTTGCGCCTCAACAAAACTTTTTTGCTTTCGGAGTGAGGCGCGCGAGAGCGCTTTCTGTTTCTGCTTCGGATACGGATTGGGATCGGGATTCTTCTTCGGATTCCCCCTCCCCTATATCCCCTCCCCCCTTGTCGGACACGCCAAAAAGCCGCTCGCCAACGGCGAGCGGCCTCCGGCCTCCCGGTCTTATTTGCGAAGACAGCGCAGTCTGTCCCCGACCATGTCCTCCACCGCGTCGGCGGCCTTTGCGGTCTTTTTTGCCAGCTTTTTGAGATCCTTTTTGCTGCTCGTCAAAAGCCCCACCGTGCCGGCCACCGCCATGCCCGTGATCAGGCCCGCCGCCGCGATCATCGTTTTGGTCATACGCCATCAACCCCCTTTTCCTTACGTTCAGTTTGCCCGAATCGGGCTTTTTTTATGCAAAAAAACTTGCATTTGCGCGCCGGCAAAGGTATAATAAAAGCAAGAACACGGCAAGAAAGGAACACGGCATGGAACAGATCTATACCATTCCCGTCAACGAGGCATTTGAGGCCGCCGCCGAAAATCCGGCCTGCGGCTGTCCCCTGTGCGCATTGTACAGGCGGCTTGAAGAAAATGAGCTCGACCTCATTCTCGGCGCCTCCATGATGGAGCCGGACGTGCGCATTCAGACCAACAAAGAGGGCTTTTGCCGCACCCACTACGACATGATGTTCGTGCGCAAAAACCGCCTCGGCATGGCCCTGACGCTCGAGAGCCATTTAAAGGAACTGCAAGAAGAGTTGAAAGGCGGCTTTTTCGACCATCTGCGCGGCCGACCCGACGCGGGGCCCGCCCGCCGCATCGCGGCGCTTGAGGGCAGCTGCTACGTCTGCCGCCGCATCGGTTTTCACTTTACGCACATGGCAGAGACGGTCGTGCTGCTGTACGACACCGACGGGACGTTTGAAGAAAAACTGAAAAAGCAGCCCTGTTTCTGCCTGCCGCACTACCGCCTGCTGCTGGAGACGGCGGCGGCCCGCCTGCCCAAAAAGAAACTGCCCGATTTCGTCAAAATCGTCCGGGACGTGACCGAGACGTATATGAAGACCCTGACCGACGACGTCAGCTGGTTCTGCAAAAAGTTCGATTACCGCTTTGACGCCGAGCCCTGGGGCAACGCAAAGGACAGCGTCGAGCGCGCCATGCGCTTTCTGCGCTCCGACCTGCACCGCCCGCCCGAAAAGGACGGCAAAGGCACATGAGCGAGAGCAAATACGGCAGCATGATCGACCTGTTGCAGCTGCAAAAGCAGTTCATTCTGAATCACCTGCGCGAGGGCGACGTGGCGGTCGATTTTACCATGGGCAACGGCCACGACACGGCGTTTCTCTCCAAGACCGTGGGAGAGACGGGGCACGTCTACGCCTTTGACGTGCAGGAGCGGGCGCTCGCTTCGACCGCCGAACGGCTTGAGGCAGAGGGCTGCCCCCGCAACTACACCCTCATCCTCGACTCACACCACCGCGTAAAGGAATACGTCAAAACGCCCATTCGCGCCGGCATGTTCAATCTCGGCTACCTGCCGGGCAGCGACAAGCGCGTCACCACCATGCGGGAGACGACCATGCCCGCCATCGAGGCGGCGCTGGAACTCCTCGACCACGGCGGCGTGCTGTTGGTCGCGGTCTATCCCGGGCACGCCGAGGGCGAGGCCGAGGGCAGCATGCTGCTCGACTATTTTACCACGCCCGACCGACATCGGATCTGCTGCACCCTCATCCGCATTCTCAATTCCCCCGCCTCGCCCTTTTTCATCGTGGCGGAGAAAAAATAACAGGAGGCCGCTATGTACCGTCCCGAACATCCGAATCCCCAGTTTGCCCGCAAAACGTGGCAAAATCTCAACGGCAAGTGGGCGTTTGCCCTCGACCAGACCGACAACGGTATCGACAAGGGATACGCCGCAAAAGACGACTTTTCCGATACCATTGAGGTTCCTTTTTGCCCGGAGTCGTCTCTCTCGGGCATCGGCCACACCGATTTTATCCGCGCCTGCTGGTATACCCGCCACGTCGATATCCCGAAAGGGGCCCTAACGGGGCGCGTTTTACTGCATTTCGGCGCGGTCGACTATGAGGCGACCGTCTATATCGGCGGGCGTGAGGTCGGCCGGCACAAGGGCGGCTACACCCCCTTCTGCATCGACGTGACCGACGCCGTGACGCCGGGCGACAACCTGCTCACCGTGCGGGCGCGCGACAACACCCGCGACCCGATGATCCCCTCGGGCAAGCAGTCCGAGCGGTCGAATTCCTACGGCTGTTTTTACACCCGCACCACGGGCATCTGGCAGACCGTTTGGCTTGAATTCGTGCCCGTCGCCCACATCCGTTCGGTGCGCTTTACGCCGGACGCCGCCAACGCCGCCGTCACCGTCACCGCCGACGTGGCGGGCGCGGGTGAATTCTCCGTGGCCGTCTCCTACGGGGGCGAACCCATGGCGGCCGCCGCCGTCAAAGCGGAGGGCGCGCCCGTCACCCTGACCTTGCCCTTGGCCGAGGCGCATCTGTGGGAGCCGGGACACGGGCGGCTCTACGACGTGACCCTCATCTTCGGCGACGACGTGGTGCATTCCTATTTCGGTCTGCGCGACGTGCGCGTGGACGGACGGCGCGTGCGCATCAACGGCAAATCCGTGTTCCAGCGTCTCGTGCTCGATCAGGGCTTTTACCCGGACGGCGTTTACACCGCCCCCGACGAGGCCGCGCTCGCGCGCGACATCGAACTCTCGATGGCCGCCGGTTTCAACGGCGCGCGCCTGCACCAGAAAGTGTTTGAGCCGCTCTTCCTCTACCACGCCGACAAGGCGGGGTACCTGTGCTGGGGCGAATACCCCAACTGGGGGCTCGACCACACGAATATCGAAGCGTTCTTCCGTTTCTATAAAGAGTGGCAGGAGGCCGTGGAGCGCGATTTCAACCATCCCAGCATCATCGGTTGGTGTCCCTTCAACGAGACGTGGGATATCGGCGGCCGCCCCCAGCGCAACGAACTGCTCGAGGCCGCCTATCGCATGACCAAGGCGCTCGACCCCACCCGCCCCGTCATCGACGTCAGCGGCAATTACCACGTGATGACGGATATCTACGACCTGCACAACTACAAGCAGGACCCCGTGCTGTTCCGCGAAAAGCTGGATAAACTCAAGGACGGCGAGGTGTGGGACCCCAACATCCCGCGGCGTCAGCCCCTGCCCTGGGACGGCAAAATGCCGATGTTCATGTCGGAATACGGCGGCATCCGTTGGTCCGACAAGGACGGCTGGGGCTACGGCGAGGCGCCCAAAGAAAAGGAGGAATTTCTCGCCCGCTACAAGGCCCTGACCGAGGCCCTGCTCGCCAACCCCGTCATTTTCGGCTTTTGCTACACGCAGCTCTACGACGTGGAGCAGGAGCAGAACGGCCTTTATACCTACGAGCGGCAGCCCAAATTCGACATGGCGTTTTTCAAGGCGGTCAACACGCAACTGGCCGCGATTGAAGACTGATAAAAAAGCCCCCCGTCGGGGGGCTTTTTGCATGCATATCTGCATAAATATTTGCATAAACCGTAAAAAATATGAATAGAACAAACATATTTTGCATATTTTTTCATTTTGCTGTTGACAAACGCGGTGCGGTGGGGTACAATGATACCAACTTTTCCGGGAGGTACCGTTATGAACTTACAAGGTCGCTCATTTTTAAAACTGTCCGACTTTTCCCCCGCCGAGATCGGCGCGCTGCTCGATCTCGCGGCCAAACTGAAAACGCAAAAGAAACAGGGCGTGCCGCACCCGCTGTGCGCGGGCAAAAACGTGGCGCTGCTGTTTGAAAAACCCAGCACCCGCACGCGCTGCGCCTTTGAGGTGGCGGCGGCCGACCTCGGCATGCACCCCGTATATCTCGATCCCGCCGGCAGCCAGATGGGGGGCAAAGAGAGCGTGGCCGACACGGCGCGCGTACTCGGGCGCATGTTCGACGGCGTCGAGTACCGCGGCTTTGCGCAAAAAACGGTCGAGACGCTGGCAAAATACGCGGGCGTGCCCGTGTGGAACGGTCTTACCGACGAGGCGCACCCCACGCAGGTATTGGCCGACTTTCTGACCCTGAAAGAACATTTCGGCCGCCTTGCCGGCCTGAAACTGGTCTACCTCGGCGACGCGCGCTTCAACATGTGCAACTCCCTGCTGGTCGGCAGCGCCAAAATGGGGCTTGATTTCACCGTCTGCGCCCCCGCCGCCTACTTCCCCGACAAAGCATTGATCGCCGCTTGCCAGGCCATCGCCAAAGAGACGGGCGCCAAACTCACGTTTTCCACGGACCCGAAAACGGCCGTGGCCGGCGCGGACGCGCTCTACACCGACGTGTGGGTCTCGATGGGCGAGCCGGAAGAACTGTTCGCCGCCCGTATCAAAGATCTTCTCCCCTATCGCGTGACCGAGGAACTGATGAAAACGGCCGGGAACGGGTGCGTTTTTCTGCATTGTCTGCCCGCGTTTCACGACAAGAAGACGACCATGGGCCGCCGCGTCTGCGAGCAGTACGGCCTTGACTGTATGGAAGTCACCGACGCTGTGTTCGAGAGCCCCGCTTCGCTCGTGTTCGACGAGGCCGAAAACCGCCTGCATACCATCAAGGCCGTCATGGCCGCGACGTTGTGCAAAGACGCATTGTGATCCGACATACGATCTCCGCAAGAGCCCTCTTCAGGGGGCTCTTTTTATATAGAAAAACGCACTCGGGAAATTTTTTCAAAATATTTTGCAAAACCCCTTGACTTTATCACTTTAACGTGGTAAACTACTGAAGTATCACAGCATGGAGGATCAAAACCATGACCGAAAACCATCTGGCCGCGCGCGAGAAACTGTACGCCGCCATCCTGACGCTGAAGACCGCGGAGGAATGCCGCCTGTTTCTTGACGACCTTTGCACCATCAAGGAGCTCGACGACCTCGCCCAGCGGTTCGAGGTGGCGCGCCTGCTCGACACGGGCAAAAACTACGTCGACATCTCCGGCGAAACGGGCGCCAGCACCGCCACCATCAGCCGCGTGGGCAAATGCCTGCGCTACGGCGGCGGTTACCGCACCGTGATCGAACGCATGAAAGAGGCCGAAAAATGAGCACCGAAAAAAACACCGTTGAAGAGAAGATCGGCGCCCTGCGCGAGCTGTATCGCCGCCGCGGGTACGCCCGTTTTCGCATGCGCCAGTTCGAGGCGTATGACTTTTACGCCCGCAACAAGAACTTTCTCGTCTCCGAGAACGTCATCACCTTCACCGACCTCGACGGCAAACTGATGGCCTTAAAGCCGGATGTGACGCTCTCCATCATCAAGAACAGCGACGCGGGCGAGATCCTGCGCGCCTACTATCACGAAAACGTCTATCGCCCCACCAAAAGCGGCACGTTCGGCGAGATCATGCAGATGGGCCTTGAGTGCATCGGCGACCTCGATGAATACTGCGTTTTCGAGGTGCTGTCCTTGGCCGCCGAGAGCCTTGACGCGCTCTCGCCCGACTGGCTGCTCGACGTCAGCGACCTGTGGTTTTTCTCGACCGCGATCGAGCGAACGGGCGTGGACGGCGAGACGGGCGACAAGCTTTTCGCCTGCCTCGGCGAGAAGAACGCGCACGACCTAAAAGCCGTTTGCAGCGCCGCCGGTGTGTGTGAGCAAAAAGCGAACAAACTGTTGGCGTTACTGAATTGTGACAGCGATCCAAGAAAGGCCTTGAGCATCCTTGAGTCCCTGTATGACGACGCGGCGTGGCAAGCGCGGGTCGCCGCCTTCGGCGCGGTGCTATCCGCTCTGCCCGAAGCGCGCGTGCGCGTCGATTTCTCGGTGGTAAGCAACCGCAAGTACTACAACGGTCTGGTGTTTCAGGGCTTTATCAACGGCGTGCCGCAAAATGTGCTCTCCGGCGGGCAATATGACAATCTGCTCGCCCGCATGGGCAAATCGGGCCGCGCCGTGGGCTTCGCCCTCTACCTCGACCGCGTCGAAGAGTATTTTATGCCCCGCGACGCCTACGACGCCGACGTGGTGTTGATCTACGCGCCGCACACGCCCCCGCGCCTTGTAGCCGCGGCGGCGGCCGAACTCGGCAAAAACGGCGACGCCGTCACGGCGCTGCCCGCGCTGCCGCAAAAGCTGAAAGCGCGCCGCGTGGTGCGCCTTGACGAAAACGGGGTGATCGTATGTTGAATATCGCGCTGCCGAAAGGCCGCCTCGGCGAAAAAGTGTACGCCATGTTCGAGGCCGCCGGTTTTGCCTGCCCTGCCATTCGCGAGAACAACCGCAAGCTGGTGTTTGAAAACGAGGAGACGGGCGTGCGCTACTTCTGGGTGAAGCCCTCCGACGTGGCCATTTACGTCGAACGCGGCGCGGCCGATGTGGGCGTGGCGGGCAAGGATATTTTGCTTGAATACCGCCCCGACGTGTACGAATTGCTCGACCTCGGCACGGGCGTCTGCCGCATGGCGGTCGCCGCGCCCCGCGACTTCCGCGACGATCCCCGCCGCGTACTGCGCGTGGCCACCAAATTCCCGCATATCGCCGCCGACTACTACGCCGGCCGCGGGCGGCAGATCGACGTCATTCGCCTCAACGGCTCCATCGAGCTCGCCCCCATTTTGGGGCTCTCGGACGTCATCGTCGACATCGTGGAGACCGGCACGACCCTGCGCGAGAACGATCTTGCCGTCGTCTGTGATATCGTCCCCATCAGCGCGCGCCTTATCGCCAACAAGGCCGCCTATCAGTTCAAAAACGAACCCATCACCCGTCTGCAGGCCGCTCTGGCGGCAGGAAAGGAAACCACATGATCCGCATTATGCCCCTTGACGGGGTCAAAAAAGAGGAAATATTAGCCCGTTCCACGCCTCTCTCCGACGTATCCGGCGCGGTGGCCGACATCATCGCCGCGGTGCGCGCGCGGGGCGACGCGGCCCTCTTTGAATTTACCGAAAAATTCGACGGCGTCAAACTCTCTTCGCTCGCCGTCACAAAAGCGGAGATCGACGCGGCCGTCGCATCCGTCGATCCCGGTTTTCTCCGCATATTAAAAAAGGCCGCCGCCAACATCCGCAAATATCACGCTATGCAGGTGCGAAAAGGCTTTGTCCTTGACGACGTGCCCGGCGTGGTACTGGGGCAAAAGATCCTGCCCGTCGACGTGGCCGGCATCTACGTCCCGGGCGGCACGGCGGCCTACCCCTCGACCGTGCTGATGGACGCCATTCCCGCCAAGATCGCCGGCTGCCGGCAGGTCGTCATGGTGACCCCGCCCGGCAAGGACGGCAAAGTGGCCCCCGCCATTTTAGCGGCGGCCAGCGTCGCGGGCGTCGACCGCATTTTCAAGATCGGCGGCGCGCAGGCCGTGGCGGCTTTGGCTTACGGCACCGAGACCATCCCGAAAGCGGATAAGATCGTGGGTCCCGGCAACGCCTACGTGGCCGAGGCCAAAAAGCAGGTGTTCGGCGTCGTCTCGATCGATATGATCGCGGGCCCGAGCGAGATCCTGATCGTCGCCGACGGCAAGAGCGACGCGCGTCAGGCAGCGGCCGACCTGCTCTCGCAGGCCGAACACGACAAAAACGCCAGCGCCGTGCTCGTCACCGATTCCATGGCGCTCGCCGAAGCGGTGCAGGCCGAGATCGAGACGCAGCTCGCGACCCTGCCGCGGGAGGCCATCGCCCGCGTCTCCGTCGAGAACAACGGCAAGATCATCGTCACCCCCGATATAGAGACCGCCGTCGACGTCGCCAACGAACTGGCGCCCGAACACCTCGAACTTTGCGTCGACGATCCGTTCGCCCTCCTTGACCGCGTGCGGCACGCCGGCTCCGTCTTTCTCGGCCGCGCCTGTCCCGAGGCGCTCGGCGACTACCTGGCCGGCCCCAATCACACGCTGCCCACGGGCGGCACGGCGCGCTTTTCAAGCCCGCTTTCCGTCGACGATTTCGTCAAGAAAACGCAATACATCTATTACACCGACGCGGCGCTTGCCGACGTGGCCGACGACGTGGCCCGCTTTGCCGAAACAGAGGGGCTTTCGGGTCACGCCCGCAGCGTGCTTTCACGCAGGAAGGATAAACGATGAGCCGCTTTTTCAGTCCGAAACACAGCCGATTGACGCCCTACGTGCCGGGCGAACAGCCGCAGGATAAGCGGTATATCAAGCTCAACACCAACGAGTCGCCGTTCCCGCCGTCGAAGAAGGCGCAGCGGTATGCAAAAGAGGCCGCAAAGCGACTGCAGCTTTACCCCGACCCCACCTGCCGCGAGCTGAAAGCCGCCATGGCAAAGGCGCTCGGCGTACAGCCCGACAACGTGGTGATGACCAACGGCTCGGACGAGGCGCTGTACTTCGCCTTTCTCGCCTACTGCGACGAAAAGACCCCCGCCGCGTTCCCCGACGTCACCTACGGTTTTTATCCGGTGTTCGCGACGCTCGCGGGCGTGCCGTTCACCGAGATCCCCTTAAAAGAGGATTTTTCGCTCGACCCCGCCGAGTATAAGACCGACCGTTTCACGCTGTTTCTCGCCAACCCCAACGCGCCCACGGGCGTCGCCCTGCCGCTCTCTGAGATCGAGGCGATCGTGGCGGCCAACCCGCATCGGGTCGTGGTGGTGGACGAGGCCTATATCGACTTCGGCGGGCAGAGCGCCGTGCCGCTCGTCGGCAAGTACGAAAACCTGCTCGTGGTCGGCACGTTCTCAAAATCCCGCTCCATGGCGGGCGCGCGCCTCGGCTTTGCCGTGGGGCAAAAGGAACTTGTCGCCGATCTCGAAACGCTCCGCTACTCCACCAACCCCTATAACATCAACCGTATGACGATGGCGGCGGGGCTCGGGGCGCTCGCGGACGAGGCCTACACGCAAAAGAACTGCCGCACCGTCGCCGAAAACCGCGCCTATACCGCGAAAGAACTGCAAAAACTCGGCTTTACGCTGACAAACTCTTCCGCCAACTTCCTGTTCGCCCGTCACCCCGACGTGGACGGCGAGACGTTGTACTTAAAACTCAAAGAAAAAGGCGTTCTGGTGCGCCATTTTTCGCTCGAACGCATCAAAGATTACAATCGCATCACGGTCGGCACAAAACAGCAGATGATGGCCCTGCTGACCGCGATCAAAGAGATATTGGAGGCATAACGCTATGAGAAACGCCGTTATCGAACGCAAAACGAAAGAGACCGATATCAAACTCGCGCTGGAGCTCGACGGCAGCGGCAAAAGCGAGATCGACACGGGCGTGGGATTTCTCGATCACATGCTAACGCTGTTTGCCGCGCACGGCCGCTTTGACCTTTCCGTGACCTGCCGCGGCGACGTTCGCGTGGACGGGCATCACACCACCGAGGACGTGGGCATCGCGCTCGGCGAGGCGTTTGCACAAGCGCTCGGCGACAAGCGCGGTATCTGCCGCTACGGCGATATCACCCTGCCGATGGACGAGGCGCTGATCCTGGCCGCCGTCGATCTGTCGGGGCGGGACTACCTCGGCTACGCGCTGTCGCTGCCCTCCTGCAAAGTGGGCGATTTCGACACCGAACTCGTCGAGGAGTTCTGGTTCGGCTTTGCGCGCCGGGCGGGCCTCTCGCTGCACCTGCGCCGCCTGGCGGGCCACAACACCCACCACATCATCGAGGGCGCTTTCAAGGCCGCCGCCCGCGCGCTGGCCAAGGCCGTGGCCATCGATCAGAGCGCGCCCGACGTCATTCCCTCGACCAAAGGAGTGCTGGCATGATCGCACTCGTCGATTACGGCGTGGGCAATCTGTTCTCGCTGCATTCCTCTTTCGCCGCCCTCGGCGTCGATACGGTCGTCACCGCCGATCCCGCCGTCATCGCGTCGGCCGAGCGCGTGGTGCTGCCCGGCGTGGGCGCTTTCGGCGACGCCGCAAAAAAGCTTTCCGCCGCGGGCCTCGACCGCGCCGTCGTGGAGACGGCGCGCGCCGGAAAACCCCTGCTTGGTATCTGCCTCGGCATGCAGCTTTTGTTCGACGTCAGCTACGAATACGGCACGTTCGGGGGTCTTTCGCTGATCCCGGGCGCGGTGCGTCCCATCCGCGACAAGATACCCGCCGACCTGAAGATCCCGCACATCGGCTGGAACGCGCTGCACTTCACCCGCCCGTCGCCGCTTTTCCGCTATATCAAAGAGGGCGATTTCGTCTATTTCGTGCATTCTTTCGCCGCCGACCAGAACGACGCCACCGTCGCCACCGCCGATTACGGCGCGCCCCTTGTGGCCGCCGTGCAGCGTAATAACGTGTTCGGTTGTCAGTTTCACCCCGAAAAGAGCGGCGACGTGGGGCTCTCCATTCTTCGTGCTTTCTGTGAGGTACCCGTATGATCCTGTTTCCCGCCATCGATCTCTATCGCGGTCAGGCCGTGCGCCTGCTGCACGGCGACTACGACAAAATGACCGTTTATGAAAAAGACCCCCTGACGGTCGCGAAAAAGTTCGTTTCGTCGGGGGCATCCGCCGTGCATATCGTCGATCTCGAAGGTGCGCGCGACGGCGGCACCCCGAATTTTCCGACTGTCTGCCGCATCAAAAAAGAGAGCGGCCTCTTCTGCGAGATCGGGGGCGGCGTGCGCGACATGGCGACCGTCGAACGGTACCTCGACGCCGGGCTTGACCGCGTCATTCTCGGCACCGCCGCCGTCGAAGATCCCGCCTTTCTCGCCGCCGCCGTGAAAAAGTACGGCAAAAAGATCGCCGTGGGCGTGGATATCCGCGGCGGCAAAGTGGCCGTCAGCGGTTGGCGCGAGACCGCCGATCTCGACGCGTTCGCGTTTTTAGAGCGCCTCAAAGCCGTCGGCGTCGCCACCGTCATCTGCACCGATATTTCCAAAGACGGCGCCATGCAGGGTACGAACCTGCCTTTGTACCGAAAGTTAGCCGCCGATCCCGCGCTCTGCGTGACGGCCTCGGGCGGCGTCTCGACGCTCGAACAGATCAAGGCGCTCGCGGCCATGGGGCTTTACGGCGCCATCATCGGCCGCGCCTGGTACGAGGGCGCTCTCGACCTCGCGGCGGCATTGGAGGCGGCGACATGATCACGAAACGAATCATTCCGTGCCTGGACGTGCGCGACGGCCGCGTGGTCAAAGGCGTCAATTTCGAGGGACTGCGCGACGTCTCATCGCCCGTCGAACTGGCCGCGCATTACAGCCGGTGCGGCGCGGACGAACTGGTGTTTTACGACATCACCGCCTCGGCCGAGGGACGCGGACTTTTTACCGACATATTGAAAAAGACCGCCGAACGGGTGTTCATTCCCCTGACGGTGGGCGGCGGCATCAACACGCTCGACGACTTTGACCGCGTTCTCAAGTGCGGCGCGGATAAAGTCAGCGTCAACTCGGGCGCCATCCGCGATCCCTCGCTCATCGGCGCGGCGGCCAAGCGATACGGCGACCAATGCGTGGTGCTGTCGGTCGATATCAAGCGCGTCGGCGGCCGTTTCTCCGTGTTCGCCAAGGGCGGACGCGAGAACACCGGGCTCGACGCCATCGAATGGATCAAAAAAGGCGTGGCCGACGGCGCGGGCGAGATCGTGGTCAACTCCATGGATACCGACGGCGTCAAAGGCGGTTTCGATCTGCCTCTGCTCGCGGCGGTCTGTGACGCGGTCGACGTGCCCGTCATCGCCTCGGGCGGCGCGGGCAAGATCGAAGATTTTATCGCGCTTTTCGACACCTTACCCCGCGTTGACGCGGGTTTAGCGGCCTCCATTTTCCACTTCGGCGAGGTCGACATCCGAACGCTCAAACAAGAAATGGCGCGGCACGGCATTCCCGCCCGCCTGTAAGGAGGTTATCATGCTGAATATCGACGAACTCAAATTCGACGCCGCGGGTCTCATTCCCGCCGTGGTGCAGGACGCCGTGACGAAACAGGTACTGACGGTGGCCTATATGAACAAAGAAAGCCTGCAGATCACTATGGAAAAGGGCCTTTGCTGTTTTTTCAGCCGGTCGCGGCAAAAACTGTGGCTCAAAGGCGAGACGAGCGGCAACTATCAGCACGTCGTCAGCATTATCGCCGACTGTGACCGCGACGCGCTGACCGTTCTGGTCGAGCCGGATGGGCCCGCCTGCCACCTCGGCACGACTTCCTGCTTCAACGATCTCGTGTGGGCAAGCGGCGAGCGGCAGCCGTTCTCGCTCGAAGGGCTTTACGCCCTGCTCGAACAGCGCAAAAAAGAACTGCCCGAGGGCTCTTATACCACCTATCTCTTTCAAAAAGGGCTTGACAAGATCCTCAAAAAAGTGGGCGAGGAAAGCACCGAGGTCATCATCGCCGGTAAGGCCGAAGACAAAAAGGAGACGATCTACGAGATCGCCGATCTCGCCTATCACGTGATGGTGCTCATGGTCGAGGCGGGCATCTCCGTCGCCGACATACAAAAGGAACTCGCCTCCCGCCACGTCATCGATCACAAAGTCAAGCAAGAAAAAATGACGCGATAACGCATCTCCAATATAAAAAACACCCCGTAACGGGGTGTTTTTTATGTTTGTTTTAAAGCACTTGCAAAAGGCGCATATCGCCGCCCAGCAAAAGCAGGTCCGCTTTTTTGCCCGCCGCGATCTCGCCGCGGTCGGCAAGACCCACGGCCGCCGCCGGGTTTCTCGCCGTCATTTTACAGACGTCCACGGGGCTGTAGCCCGCGTCATAGAGGTTGGCCGCCACGCGATCCATGGTCAGTTTACTGCCCGCAAGTCCCTCGCGGCCGTTCTCCATGACAATATTGATGTCCCTCTCCTCGTTGCCGTCCGTCAGAAACGAATCGGTGATGGCGACCACGCGGTCGATGCCGACCGTCTTGATGAGCAGGGCCAGTTTTTCGCGTTTGACGTGCACCCACGCGCTGTCGCAGATAACCTCGTAGAACATATCGTCCATCAGCATACACGCCTCATCGAACGAGATATCCTCGGTGCCGCCCATGGTGGCGGGGTCGTGCGTGACGCCCGTCGCGTCGAAAATGTGCGTCACGATGCGCGCGCCCGCGGCGTGCGCCGCCGCCACCTGCGCATAGGAGGCCTTGCTGTGTCCGATGGCGGGCACGATGCCGGCCGCCGCGATATCGCGGATCATGTCAGCCACGCCCTCGACTTCGGGCGAGGTCGTCCATTGGCGCACCACGCCGGTCCTGATATAGGCGTCGTAAATCGCCTTATCGGGTCGCGGCTGCGCGTTGCCGCTGCCCGTGCCGAAATTCGCGTTGAGAACGGGCCCCTCGAGGTGCGCGCCCACCACGCTGCTTTGGCCGATCAGTTCCCCCACGCGCTCAAGACACCACAGCCGCTTTTCGTGCGGCACATCGCGGTAAAACGTCAGCAGCATCGAGGTCGTGCCGTGCGCGCGGTGATACGCCGCCACGCCGGCGGGGTCGTCATAGGCCATCAGCGCGCCGCCCGCGTGACAATGAATATCGACAAAGCCCGGCGCGATATACCGGCCGCGGCAGTCAAAATCCACCCCGTTCCCGGGGCAATTGTCTCCGACAGATACGATCCTGCCGTCTTCGACGCCGACGTAGCCGTCCCGCAGCACCGCGTCTTTTGTGACGACGTCACCCTGATAGATCTTCATGGCCGTGGATCAGTAGCCGACCTTTTCCCAGCACTCGAACGGCGCGGCGATCTCCTCGCTGACGTACACCTGCGTGTTCATCAGCTGCAGCATGGAGCTCGGAATGAGCGGCGTCACCGGCGCGTGCAGCACGAGGCGCGAGGTCATGCGCTGCCACGAAGAGAATGTGTTGTTAGTCAGCAGGGCGTGGACTTCAATGCGCTCACGAGCGTTCTTGACGTCGACGGGGCCGATGGTCGCGGCCATGGGCGGCACGTCGGCAACGTAGCCGGACTGCCCGAAAACGCCGTGCAGCGAGTTCTGCGCCACCGTCAGCGGGTGCAGTTTGACCACGCGGGCTTTCATGTTCAGCCATTCGTCGATGTCCGCCGCCGAGGTGAACTCCTCCACGGGGTCGATAAAGGCCATGTGTCCCGTCCAGCCGGGCGACGAAGAGCAGATATCCGCCCCGCCCTCGCCCGTTTCGGTGATCATATCCGAGTAGTAGGCGATGTTCTTGTTGGTGGGATAATGCACCTGGGTCAGCGGCATGCGCAGTTTTTCGTCGATCTGGTAGACCAGATACTTCAGCATGGAGTGCGCAAAGCCGGCCTTATAGGTCTCGGGGGCGATGTTGCCCTCGTCGTCGGCCCACTCGTCCATGGCGAAGATATGCACCTTGCTGCAATCCACCTTGAAATAGTTGATGAGCTGCGCCAGCGGGATATAGGTCTCGGGTTCGGGGTTGCCGAGGATCATGGTGAACTTTCTGCCGTTCTCCGAGGCCTCTTTTAAGCGGGAGAACAGCGTGGCGATCAGCACGGGATGGGGGTTCATCATTACCTTGACTTTGAAGTCGGGGTGCTGCCACGCCTCGTGCTTTTCAAGTTCGGTGCCGCTCATTTTGCGCAGTTTTTCGCACAGTTCCCTGTCTTTGAAAGGCACAAAATCAGCGGGCTTGAACGCAAAGTCGGTTGCCGGATCAAAAATGGGTTTCATAATTCTTTCTCCTTTATGTTTATTGGATTTTTTGCAGCAGTCGGGCGGCGTTCTCGACCAGCGTATCCGCCACCGTGTTTTTGAAGGGAGAGGTCCGCGCCTCATACCCACCCTCGCCGTAGGCCGCCGCCGACGGGAAGTAACCTTCACTGCCGTTGGTCAGGGCGCAGGGCAAAATCAGGTCGAAACCGCCGATCTCCTTGATGCGTTCCCCGATCTCGGTAAAGGGTTCGCCCGGCAGGCCGACGAGCGCCACGGGGCCGATGCAAAGACCCGTCAGCGTCATCTCTTTCGCCGCGGGGCCGTTCGCGAGGCTGCACATGCGCAGGGCTTCGGCCACCACAGTCGTCAGCTCCATCGCCTTAAAGGGGATCAGGTCGTCGCGCCCCTGCTCGTGCCATGCCGCGTACTGACGGGCGCGGGGCAGGTCTTTTGCGTCCGGCACGTTCATCGGCACCGATACCGCGTGCGTCGCCATGATAAGACGGTCGACGTCGACGTAGGCCACCTTGTCGTAGACCTGCAGCACCGTGCCGGCCAACGCACGCCCCACAAAGCGGGCCATGCCGGGGCTTTTCATCTCGTTGTCAAAACTGATCTCGGTGTCGTTCATATCGCCGGGAGCGGGAAAAACGTGCGTGCTGCCCACGTCGCCTTCCGCGCCCATAACGCAGACGCACTTGACGCCGTCAAGGCACTTGTCAAGCGTTTTCTGCACCCATCCCACCCAGTCAGAGGAGATCAACTCCCCATTGGTGGTGTCGGCGTGCAGGCCGTAGTTCATCAGCACGATCGTCTCGCCGCCCTCGCGGTCGAAGCGCAGCACGTTGACCCGTTGATCGAGGTGTCCGAGCGGGTGATCGATGTTGGGGTCGCCCACGGGCGGACAAGTCATAACGGATCCGTCCTTCATGCGATAGCGCCGGATATACGCGATGCGGTCGGGCGCGTGCCCGACGGCGTATCCCATTTTCGCGGGCTTGAGGTCGGCCAGCGCGGCTACGGCCGCACGGGCGATCTGCTCCGCCATAAAGTCCACGTAAGCAAGCACGGGGGCCTCGTCATACGGGAATCCTCTGTCCTTGCCCGTGCACGGCCCCGTATGGGTGTGCGTGGCGGCAATGAACAGCCGATCCGCGCCGATGCCCGTGGCGGCCGTCACGGCGGCCCGCACCTTCTCCAGTTCCGGGCGATAGACCGCGCAAACGTCCACGCTGATCAACAGCGTCTTGGTCTCGCCGTATGCCAGCGCCAGCGCGATGGCGCGCAGATCGCTGATCTTGCCTTTCGCGTAACGCGGCACAAAGTAACCCGCGATGGGAATGCCGGCGGGCGGTGTGATCACGGCCTCGCCGTATCCGACCGAAAATACCTTCTTTTTCATATTGTCACGCCTCGCTTTCGCTTTTAAAAGCCCAGATTGTCGTTGACTAAGATCACGTGAATGCGGCCCGCATGTTTGGAGTAGCGGGTGACAAGAAACTGACAGCAGATGGTGTCGGGCGACTTGCAGTTCATGCAGGAACCCGTTTTGGCGCAGGGCGTATCGAGGCCGAACCGCTGCGCGTTGATGGGGGCGGCCACGCCCCGCGCGCGTTTGAGCGCGCTGTCCACGTCGGGGCAGACCTTGTTCATGCCCACGATCATGATGACTTTGCGCGGCCCGTTCGCGATGGCCGAGATGCGGTTGGCGTTGCCGTCGATGTTGACGAGCACGCCGTCCTCGCTCATGGCGTTGACGCTCGAGAGAAACACGTCTGCGTCGTAGCAGGCGAGCAGAGCCTCGCGCCGGTCCGCAAATGCGTGACGGTCGATAAAGCGATAGTCGCCCCCCCTGACCGCCTCGACAAGGCCGATCTCCTGCGCGCTCATGCACCCGCCCATGCTGACGGAACTGCCCGCGGGGATCAGCGACAGCGCCTTTTTCAGCGCCTCTTCTCTGTTCGCGGCATAGTACCCCGTCATGTTGCGCGAGGCGAGCCCCGCGATCACCTTTTGCGCCAGCAACTCGTTGCGCTTTTGCATGTTTTCGTTCATGATGTACCTCGTTTCCGCCGTAAACGGCGCGATTTTATCGGGTCAGATGCCAGACCTGCATGGCAGCCGTACCGCGGTTGGCAAAGGCGTAGTAGGGTATCAGCACCGCCGTGGTCGGTTCATAATCATCCCGCCGCACGGCATACAGCGCCTCCCCTGTCGGGCGGCGCCAGGCGCGCACCGTCAACTGCGGCACAGGCAGCACGGGGTGTTTGCCCACGTGAAACGCGGCGCGCCGGTCGAGGCGAATGTCGCAAAGCGGCGCCCCGTTGTCGCCGCCCTCCATGCAATAGACCACAGGCCCGCGCATGACCGCACAGCGACCCGCGTCGGCGAAAACGCGGGGGTGCGCGCTGATCAAGCGAATCGGCATGCCGAAATCGATCGTCAGCGGCACGTTTTCTTTCATGTCAAAGTATGCGTAACCCCGCACCGTTTCAAAGGGCCTTTCGCACCAACCCGGCACGCGCACGGCGACGCGGGCGTCCCCACCCGTGACCGTCAGCGTCACGCGGCCGCCCTCGGGATAGCGGGTCGACATTTTCAGCACCCGTTGCCCGCCCTTTTGGCAAAATGCGACGGTGCCGGTCATATATTGGTGCACGTATAAGGTCTCTTCGTCCTCGCCGCAGATCAGGTTGCCGAGCGAGGCCAGGAACCGCACGATGTTGGGCGGACAGCAGGAGCAGTCGAACACCGCCTGCCGCCGGGTCTCGGGCAGGTGCGGCGCCTGCTCTTTTGTGACGCTGTCGCCGCGCCGCGTCCGTTCCGGTACGACGGCAAGCGGATTTTCGTAAAAGAAAGCCCGCCCGTCGAGCGACGTGGAAGAAAGAAAGTTGTTATACAGAATGCGCTCGATCACGTCGCCGTATTTGCCGTCGGCGCCGAAGCGCAGCATGCGCCAGGCGAACAGCGCGAGGCCGATGGCGGCGCAGCTCTCGCTGTATGCCGTCGCGTTCGGCAGGTCATACGGCGAGGAGAAGGCCTCGCCGCTCGCGGTGGCGCCGATGCCGCCCGTGACGTACATTTTGCGCGTCACAACGTCATCGAACAGCGTCTCGCACGCCGCGCGCAAAGCGTCGTCACGGGTCGCGCGCGCCACGTCGGCCATGCCGCAATAGAGATACATGGCCCGCACCGCGTGCCCCACCGCCTCGGTCTGGCGGCGCACCGGCAGGTGCGACTGACTGTAGCTCGGCGGAAAACCGTAGATATTGTCTTCCCGCTCGCCCCGCCTGTCAATGAAAAACTTTGCCAGCGTCAGATACCGCTCGGTGCCGGTTGCCTCCGCGAGGCGCACCAGCGCCAGCTCGATCTCCTCGTGTCCCGGCGTGACGAAACCCGTATCCCGCCGCACGTAAAACCGCTCGTAAATGTAGTCGGCATAGCGGCACATCAGGTCAAGGAATTTGCCCTTGCCCGTGGCCTCGCGATAAGCCACCGCCGCCTCGATCAGGTGGCCCGCGCAATACAGTTCGTGCCGGCTCCGGTCGGTAAAACGGTTTGCCGGCTCCACCACGGTAAAGTAAATATTGAAATAGCCGTCGGCGCCCTGATTCTTTTCGATCAGCGCCACCGTGTCGTCCACGATCTTTTCCAATTCCGGCTCGCGCCGCAGGGCGCAAAGATACGCCGCTCCCTCCAACCATTTGGCCACATCCGAATCCCAGAAGTAGTGGGGCTTGTTGGGGTCGCCCTCTTTCCAGTCGCACCGAAAAGCGTCAAAGCGGCCCGTTTCGACAAAGCGATCATACACGGCCGGGACCGTTGCCTTTCGCAGCATGTCCTGTCTGGCTTTCCAAAAGCCGCCCGTCAGGCGCACTTGTTTATATGAGATCGGTTGCATACGCTGCCTCCAAAACGCGACCCGTTCGGGGTCTTTTCATCTGAAAAAGAAATACGCCGCCGCGCCGAGCACGGTGAGAAACAGCAGATTGAGCGACACGAATACGCGCATATAGTGCCGCCCGTCGTGCGGGTACAGCACCTTGTATTCGCTGTAGGTAATGAGACTCGCCAGCGAGGCGATCAGGGTCCCGGTGCCGCCGATGTTGACGCCGAGCAGCAGTTCGCGGTAGTTGTCGGTAAAGCGCGAGAGCAGAATGGCCGTGGGCACGTTGCTGATGACCTGGCAAGACGCCAGCGACACGAGCAGCGTACTCTTCTCCAGCAGGCCCGCCACAAGCGTATGCACCGCGTCAAGCCGCGAAAGATTGCCCGCGAAGATGAAGAACATGACGAACGTGCCGAGCAGCGGATAGTCGACGGCCGCCAGCGCCGCGCGGTCGAGAAACAGCAGCGCGACGAAGATCAGGGCCGCCACCGCGAGATACGGCAGCACGCGGAAGACCGCGAGGATCGACAGAAGAAACAGCGTCAGATACACGGCCGTGCGCCGGGGCGACAGCGGTTTTTGAACCTGCTCGTCGACCCGCAGTTTTTCGGCGGGCAGCGGCAGACAGCAAAGGATCAGAAGGGCCACCGCCAAAAGAAACGGCGGGAGCATGATGCGCATGAACTCCCCCGTGGGGATTTGAAAATGCGAATACAGATAAAGGTTTTGCGGGTTGCCGAACGGCGTCAGCATGCCGCCGAGGTTGGCCGAAATATTTTGCAGAATGAAAATATAGGCGCTGTGCTTTTCCTGCCCCGTCACCGACAGGGCGAGATACCCGAGCGGCAAAAAGGTAATGAGGGCCATATCGTTGGCGATGAGCATGGAGCCGACGAAAGTGATGACTACCAGCGCGATGGCCAGCGCGCGCAGGTTGCCCGCCACGCGCACCACCTTGCGCGAGAGAATGGTGAAAAACATGATGTTGCGCAGGGCGCACACCACCGCCAGCGTGGCGAACAGACACGCCACGGTCTTATAGTCGACGTAGGAGAGGTATCCCCTGTCCGGCGGCACCAGAAAGCAGCTGACGGCAGCGCACAGCGCCGCCACCAGAAACACCGTGTGCGTTTTCAAAAAACGCACGACTCTTGTTTTCATAGAAAAGTCCTGATTTCGTCAAAAGGTATTGCCCGAACGATCTGACAAAAGCGGGTCGCAGCATCGCGGAACAGATCGTGCGTCAGGCAAGGAAGGGCGCGACGGCTGTACGAGGGTACTGCCCGAGCGTTCTGACGCAGCATGGCGCACGATATGCCCGCGATCAAAGGGTCCACTCTCGCCCGACGCACTTATATTTTGCGGGAGCTAATTTGTTATACGGCAATTTTTCCCACGGGCTGCCGCCGACGATCTTTTCGATGGCCGCGAGGTTTTCCGCCGTGTCGACTACGCCCGGTATCAGCGGCGTGCGGAACGTGTGGGGAATGCCGCTCTTTTTCAGCCACGCGGCGTTCTCTAAGATCGGCGCGTTGTCGACGCCCGTCCACTTTTTGTGCGCCGCGGGGTCGGCGAGTTTTAAATCCATGTAGACAAAGTCGCACCGTGTCGCCACTTTTTGAAACGCGTCGGCGCCGGCGTAGCCCGAGGTCTCGATGGCGCGGTGCACCCGCCCCGCGAGCCGGTCGAGCACTTCGGCGGCAAAATCCGCCTGCATCAGCGGCTCGCCGCCCGACAGCGTCACGCCCCCGCCGGCTTCCCTGAGAAACGCCTCTTGCCGCAGCACGCGCGCGCATAAATCTTCGGCGGAGACAACTTCACCCTTAACGGTGACGAGGTTTTTGGGGCAGATATGCAGACACCGCCCGAACGGCTGACACTCGGGGTGAGCGCAGGGGCGGCGGCAAAGGCCGCAGTCAAGACAGCCGTTTTGCTTGATGTAGAGTTCCGGTTCGGGCTTTTGCCCCTCGGGGTTGTGGCACCACCGGCAGGCAAGGGGGCAGCCCTTGAAAAATACCGTGGTGCGAATGCCCGCCCCGTCGTTTAAGGCGAACTCTTTTATGTCGAAAATAACACCGTTCATGGGGCCTCACACGCCGTATTCCTGGCGCGCCATCACGTGATCCTGAAAATCTTTATCCAACTCCACGAAATAGGCCGACCAACCCCAGATGCGCACCACCAACTGCTGATGCCGCTCCGGGTGCGCCTGCGCGTCGCGCATGGCCTCGAGGTTGACGGCGTTGAGCTGCAGCTGATGCCCGCCCCGCTCGACAAAATGCTTGATGAGCATGGCTACTTTGCGAATGCTCTCGGGTTTATCGAAAATACCGGCGGCAAATTCCAGCGTCAGCGGCCCGCCGTTGACGGTGCGGGTCAGGTCCTGCTTGGTAAACGACTCGATGTCGGAAAGCGGCCCGGGGATCTCGGTAAAGAGGTTCGGTGAATAGTTGGTGCCGAAAGGCTCGCCCCGGCGCCGCCCGTCCGCCGTCGCGCCGAGGTCGCGGGCGTGCCAGAGGTAGTACATGGCCGTGCCCGTGCCGGCGCGCCACACGCCGCCCACGTCGTTCTTTTGGCCTTCGAGCGCGTCGGCGAACGCGTCCAGGATCACCGCGCCCATGCGGTCGGCGCGGTCGTCGTTTTTGCCCATCTTCGGGGCCTCGTAGCGAAGCAGGTGCAAGAGTTCGGGGTCGCACTGCCAGTCGCTGTCAAGCGCCGCAAACAGCCGCGCGGGAGTCACGGACTTCTTGTTAAATACGTACTCTTTGACCGCCGCCAGCGCGTCGGCCGCCGAGGCGATGCCGCACCCGTGCAGGCCGAAATTGCGGTATTTCCGCCCGTCGCGCAAAAGATCCATGACGGGCGAGGGCAAAAACCACACGTTCCGAATGTCTTTCATCTGCCGCTCGCACTCACGCTTGATCGCGGCTCTGACGGCGTCGAGCAAGCCGTCAAAATCGCCGCCCGCCGGCAGATAGGCGCGCAGCACTTCGTCGACGAGTTTCGGAAAGTTGATCGCCCCGATGTTGGCGATGTCGTCGCCCACGCCGGGGATGATGAATTCCCAGCATGCCGCCACGACGTAGTTGACCGCGTCCTTTTCTTCATAGCCGAGGCGTTTTAAGCCCTCGATGACCACGTCGTCGTTGGAGTACTGCGGAAAACCGAGCCCCACTCTCGTCAGTTCCGTGCCCTTTTCGTACAGAGAAAGGGGCGTCTTTTTGCTGACGCGCAGGTTGATCTTGGGGTCGATGAGTTTTAAGTTGCGCGAGGCCTCAAGGCAAAGCTCGGAGAGTTCGTTAAAGCCCTCTCCGCCGTCCGGCAGGCGGCCGCCGAGCACCATGCTCTGGCCGTTGTCGCCCTGCTGCACGCCGACGTAAAGATCGCTGTCCTTGTTGAAGGACAGAAAGAAATCCTCGACGAGCTCGAGCGCGCTCTCGCGCGTGTAAACGCCCGCGTCCATATCGCGCTTGAAATAGGGGTACATATATTGATCGAAGCGGCCCACCGTGTTGTGATAGTCGCCCTCGAGCCACAGCGCGAAATGCAGAATACGGAAGAATTGCAGCGCCTCGCGGAAGTTGCGCGCGCCGTAACGCGGCACACGGGAAAGTACCGCGACCACGTCGTCGCGGCCCATGCGCGCGGCCTCGTCGCGATAGCGGTCGCAAAAGCCGACGAGGGCGTCGATCATGCGCTTTTGCGCGTCGGTCGCCGTCTCGCGGCGCGCAAGCAGCCCCACGGCGATGGTCTTTTCG
>Ga0310690_10001951_pt1 | contig 35196 bp, 24 predicted proteins | sample AusTroGonzalo_MG_2_FD_207661 | JGI IMG/M metagenome (GOLD analysis project Ga0310690, IMG submission 207661) | Bovine rumen microbial communities from tropical cattle in Woodstock, Queensland, Australia - Gonzalo_04 (v2) (version 2) | ecosystem: Host-associated > Mammals > Digestive system >...
CAAGATTAAAGTTGCCAAAAGAATCGGTTATGGATTCCGCAACGATAACTACTTTTTCACGCTTGTCCGCTATCTCTCCTTACCTCACAAATATATGCTCATCCCACAGAAACCGTGAAGAACCGAAAAAGTCATGCGGATCAGTGCTTTTCGAGGAAAACGACTTATCCGGGGCAGAGCGGCAAGCCCGAGCATGTGTGTTGCAATCCGAGAAAAAACAAAATCCAGCATACACTTTTGACCAGTTTTCGGCCTAGATGTATGTTGGATTTTGAAAACGTCTTTTGGCGCATGAATATGTCAAGAAAAGAACTCAAAAATAGCATCGAGATGTATGTTCAGATTCGGCTTTTTGAAAACCTGACACACATCCAGTCCCAGCCTGCCCGAAAAGCACTAGCCCCCATCAAGAGCCCCCTTCACGCAAAAGCGCAGCCTCGTGCATTCGAGACAGCGCTCTTCGTTTTTCATTTGTGCCAGGGTTTAAGACCGGAAAAGGTTAGTTTCCTTCTTCGGTGAACATCTTCATGGCGTTGGTGTAGCAGATGTCGGTGACGATCTTGCCGAGGATCTCCATGTTCTTCGGGAATTCGCCGCGCTCGACCATATCGCCCAGGAAGTTGCAGAGGATACGGCGGAAGTATTCGTGGCGTGTGTAGGACAGGAAGCTTCTCGAGTCGGTGAGCATGCCGACGAAGCCCGGCAGATAGCTCTGCTCGGCGAGGGAACGGAGGTGCTGCTGCATGCCGTTCATGTTGTCGTTGAACCACCAGGCGGCGCCGTGCTGGACTTTCATGGCTGTGCTTCCGTCCTGGAAGCAGCCGATGAGCGTGTCGATCATGGCGTTGTCGTTCGGATTCAGGCTGTAAAGGATCATGCGCGGAAGTTTGCCGATCATGGTCAGGATGCTCATATAGTTGGCCAGCGGTTCAACGAAGTCCGAGTAACCGGCGATAGTATCGAATCCGGTGTTGATGCCAAGGCTTCTGTAGGCGGATTCGTTATTGTCACGGCGGCAGCCAAAGTGCAGCTGCATGGTCCAGTTGAGTTCACTGTATTCTGTTGCGAAGAAGATCATGATCGCTGTCTTGAATTTTGCGATCTGCTCCTTCGTAAGAGCCTGTTTCGGATGGGAGATGCGCTGGTGCAGGATCGCATTGGCATCGTCATCGGATGTTTCCTCAAAGACGAATTTCTCCATACCGTGATCCGCGATCCGGCAGCCGAGTGTATCGAAATAGTGCATACGTTCACGGAGTGCACGCTTGAGGTCGTCCCAGTCCATGATATCGATCTCGGTACTCTTGCCGAGTGCCTGCAGGTAATTTACGAAACCGCCTTTCTCGATATCGACGATGCGGTCCGGACGGAATGCGGGAAGCACGACCGTTTCGAAGAGCGGCACTTCGGAGATGATCTTGTGCCAGCGGAGATCGTCGATGGGATCGTCAGTGGTGCAGAGAAGTTTCACATTGGATTTCTGGATCAGGCTTCGTGCGGTAATCTCACCGGAAGCGAGCTTGGCGGAGGTGATCTCCCAGACCTTCTCGGCATTGGCAGAGGTCAGGGGTTCAGAAATATCGAAATAACGGAAAAGCTCTAAGTTGCTCCAGTGATAGAGTGGGTTTCCGATGGCGCTCTCGATGACCTTAGCCCAGGCGATGAACTTGTCATGGTCACTGGCATCGCCGGTGATATACTGTTCGTCCACTCCGGCGGAACGCATCAGACGCCATTTGTAATGGTCGCCGGAAAGCCAGAGCTGGGTGATGTTCTTAAAGACTACATCCTGTGCAATATCTTTCGGATCGATATGACAGTGATAATCTACGATAGGGCATTTCTGTGCGTAGGAAAAATATAGGTTTTCGGCAGTGGCAGAATGCAGTAAAAACTGGTTATTGATAAATGTAGCCATAAAGACCTCCTGATAATGTGAATAACACCCCCCGATTCAACTATAATAGTAACAGAAAAATGATTCGAATCCTATAAGTAAAAAAGGAAAACCGAGTAGTTTTTTATTAATATGTATGCTAGAATGTTAGATAGTTTTATAACTCGAGGTGAGACATGATGGATCTGATGGAAAAGATGCATGAGACAGGTATTGTACCGGTAGTCGTAATTGAAGATGTGAACGATGCGATACCTACGGCCAGAGCCATTTTAGATGGCGGGATCAATTTTATGGAGATCACGTTCCGGACAGCTTGCGCGGCGGATGCGATCGCGATGGTGGCAAAGAGTGTGCCCGACATGATCGTCGGCGCGGGTACGGTATTGAATGCCAGACAGGCGGAAGCGGCAGTGGCGGCCGGTGCGAAATTCATTGTTTCTCCGGGGCTGGATGAGGATACGGTGATCTGGTGCCAGGAACGCGGGATCCCGGTATGTCCGGGGTGCGTAACACCATCCGAGATCATGAAGGCGATCCATCTGGGTCTTTCCGTAGTGAAGTTTTTCCCGGCTAACGTTTACGGCGGCATAAAAGCTATCAAAGCACTTTCGGCGGTTTTCGGCGGAGTGAAATTCCTGCCGACGGGCGGCGTCAATCAGGAGAATCTTTCCGAGTTTGCGAAAGAAAAGTGTATCTTCGCCATCGGCGGAAGCTGGGTGTGCACGAAGAAGGATATCCTGGAACAGAATTTTGACCAGATCACGTCACTGAGCCACGAGGCGGTCGAGAAGATCCGCGCGGCCAGAACACTGGTATGAAAAGGAGTATTGACCATGAAGAAGGTACTGACTTTTGGTGAGATCATGTTGAGACTGAAGACGAAGGGGAATGAGAGGTTCTTCCAGAGTCCGGAATTTGAAGCGACTTTCGGAGGCGGCGAGGCGAATGTCGCGGTGTCACTGGCGAACTACAATATGCCGGTGGAATACCTGACAGTCCTGCCGGAAAACACCATCGGAGACGAGTGTGTCGCGGAACTCCAGCGTTTCGGTGTAGGTACGGATAAGATCCTCCGCGCACCGGGAAGACTGGGCATCTATTTTCTCGAGACCGGTGCCAACCAGCGTCCGAGTAAAGTGATCTACGACCGTGCCGGATCCACCATAGCAGAAGCCAAGCCCGGCGACATTGACTGGGAAAGTGCTTTTGAAGACGTAGACTGGTTTCATATTACAGGCATCACACCGGCCATTTCGAGAAGCGCGGCGGACCTCTCCGTTGAGGCGGTAAAAGAAGCGAAAAAGCGCGGTATCACGGTATCCTGTGATCTGAATTTCAGAAAGAATCTTTGGAAGTACGGTGTTGAAGCCAAGGAGATCATGAGTGAGATCACGAAGTATACGGACGTGGTCATCGCCAATGAGGAAGACTGCCAGAAGTCTCTGGGACTGACGCTGGATGTGGCGGTGGAAACAGGTGCGCTGGATACATCGAAATACGAAAAACTTACGGAAACCGTGATGAGCGCTTATCCGAATGTGAGCAAGGTGGCGGTGACTTTGCGCGAGAGCCACAGCGCGGATCATAACGGCTGGGCGGCATGCATCCGCAGCAAGGATGGATTCTATGTAAGCAGAAAATACGAGATCCGTGACATAGTGGACCGCGTGGGCGGAGGCGATTCCTTCGGTGCCGGACTGATATACGGTCTTCGTACTTACGGAACGGATGCCGAGGCGCTGGAATTTGCCGTGGCGGCGAGCTGCCTTAAGCACTCGATCCCCGGCGATTTTAACCGGGTCACGGTAAAAGAAGTCGAGACGCTTATGAACGGCGACGCTTCAGGAAGAGTTGTCCGCTGAAGCGCTTTTATCCGCGCTTTTTGATCTCGTTTCGTACCGCGATGGTGACCAGTACGCCGCCGGTGACGAAGAGGTAGATCCACCATGCCATGTTTCCCCAGACGCGGTTGGCGATGTAGGCGAGAGTACCAAGGAGGCACACGGCGCTCAGGATGAGATAGTTCTTCTTTCGGGCGAGATAGGAGCCGATCAGGAGGATCGCGCTGACCGTGCCGAAGAAGATCAGGCTGAACAGATCATCGCTGATGAGGGCGATCAGGGCAAGGATGCCCATGGTCACACAGGTGTAGATAAAACGGGTCAGGACGAACCGTGTTCCGAAAGACGTTTCTTTCTTCGGGAAGAGCCATGGGAGAAGGAGCACGAAGACTGTGGTCGGGATCAGGTAGCTCTGTTCCATCATGATTCCCAGTGAAGGAAGAGTCAGGATCGGCATCCAGGCCAGAACAGAAAGGGAGATCAGGATCCATGCGAGGGCACGGCGGCGGTCTTCTTTCTTTTCGCTTCTATACATGGTCACGAGGCCGAGAAGCAGGAAGCCCGGGAGTGCGATGAACGACAGGCGGGACTGCGTGAAAGGATAGGCCAGGACGCGGAAGAGGTCACGGAGAAGATGTGCGTGACGTGTGATCCTGGGGCCGGAAGCGGCCGCTTCGGCAAGACGCAGATTACTCTGCACGGTGGTTACCGGAACCAGTATGAAGACCAGGATCTGGGAGACAAGCGCGCTCCAGAATAGAGGATCTTTGGTCAGCTTGATCCGACGGAGCAGAAGGGCGAAAAGCAGGACTAGAACAGGGATCATGTAGAGAAGGACCTGCACCCAGCCAGAGATCCCATATTCCACGTTATAATGCACGATGGTCAGGACATAGTGCAGCGTGAAAAGCCCGGCGCTGATGACGGATACGGTTTTGAACTTCTTAAGGAAGAATACCGTGGTGCCGATGAGAAGAAGTCCCACAATGACCGGCAGGGCCGGGTAGGAATCAAGAGGTGCATCTAAGATCCGGATCAGGAAGAGGACCACCACATGGAAAAGGACCCAAATGAGTAATGCGCGGACTGTGGCGCTGACAGGACGTCCGAAGAGAGAAGAGATCCAGGAGCTTTCGCCGGATCTTTCGACGGAATGATCCTGACCAGAACGGCGCTGCACTGCCAGAAGATAGATCATGGCAGCCAGGGTGAAAAGACCCAGGATAAACAGATTGGATACGTAGAAAGATGTGATCCCGGACATATCGAAAATATCCAGTGCACAGATGATTGCGAAGGATGAAGTGAACATTCCGAGGAGCGCGAAAACAAAGAGTGCGCTGTCGGAAGATTTCTCCCGTCCACAGTGCTTTTGCCTAAAGAAAAGCACTGCAAAGAGTAAGGGCAGGACGATGGGAGCAAGATCACGTAAAACGGCAAGCACCGGATACACATCGAAGGAGACATTGTTCAGGAGCAAGAGGTTCAAAAGGAAGAACAGGAACATGCCAAATCCGGTCCAAACGGAAACGAAATGTGAAGTAGTCGGACGTTTGCGGTTTTCTGAAGAAGAACCGTAAGAGAGACTGATCAATTCCACGGCACCGTTTCTTATGATCCGGCAGCAGAGGTAGAAGAAGATCACACCGATCATGACCAGCAGGGAAGCTGCCCGGATGGCTTCTTTTGTAGGATGATCGTAGTGCGGGATCAAATTGAAATAGATCATAAGGATCAAAGGCCAGATCGAAGCGTACACGCAACGGAAAGCCGTGATGGTCTTCGGAACATTGTCTCTGGAAAGACGAGGAGAAGGTTCGGCTTTTTCTTTCCAGGTGAGGGGCTTTCGGATGTTAAGACCGTCGGTGCGGCAGGCGTTGATCAGGCTGAGTCCTGCCATGATCACGGTAAAGATCACGCTGAAGTACAGTTTATCGTAGATGGAAACACAGTCTGCCCCGAAATAGAAAGCCGTGATAAAAAGAAGAAGCTGGCTTGTTCCGGTATAGAGCTTGTGATGCGGAATATAGCTGAATATCAGGTACAGGATCAGTGACACGATAAACCCGGTCAGAGCGATCTGTTTCCAATGATGACTTGTCGTATAGCCGAAGATATGGAAGATGCTTCCCCAGAAGAACATGACCAGAGGAAGTACAGAAGAAGCAAAGAGAATAGGCTTCTTCATATAAAGGGAAAGATAGGTCGGCACGATGATCATTACCAGGCAGAAAGGCAGGAAGATCCAGTCGGCACGGTCAAGAAGAATGATATAAACGAGTGGGGTGGGCAGGATCATGAGTGCGAGCCCGAAAGCGAAGAAGGTATAAGACAACGGCTTGGGAAGTCCTGCAAAACGGAAGAGTGCCAGACAGGTGACTCCGCAGAGAAGGAACCAGGAAGCTGTACTGATGATTCCGGTAAAGGGGAGGATCTGTGAGGTACCGACGAGAAGAAGCAGGATCGACGGCAAGGCAAGGAGTCCGGTGCTTCTTCTAAGGATCGTGGCGATCAGGAAGACTGCGCCGAGCGCAAGAAGGAAGATGCCTGAGAAGATATTGCTCTCTGACTGGTATATGGCCGAAGCGGTCATGACATACATATTTACGATGGCATAGATCTCAAACACCTGGGCAAAGGGCCGGAAAACCGATCTGTCCGGAATCTTTTTGATGACCGGGGCAAGAAGCACGATCCCCGATGCGGCCAGCGCGAGGAACAGCACGTCGGTGCTGAAGGGGAAAGAAATTATCCTGGTGAGTGTCAATATGTTGAGGCTTAGCGAGATCAGACCGGCGCAGGCAAATACCCGGCTTCGGAAGAAAACGGCACCGACGACCGTAAGAAGCAGAAGGCTGGTAAATGCCAGGAGACACGTGTTATAAAGCTCCGGAGCGTAAAGTCCGAATGCGTCTCCGAATAAGGCAAAAGCACTTCCGCCGAACACGGTGATAGGCAGGGCGGCGCTTCCGATGGAGTAGAAGGCGATACTTGTTTTCTGGAGTTTCAGTTTTGCTTTGGCGAATACGCCGGCTCCGAGGAAAACGGCACTGAAGGAGAAGAGGCAGATGGCACGGATACCAATGCCCAGCCTGCTCCATGTGGCGGAGATAAATCCGATGGAGGCCAGAAGGATGGCGATGACACCGGCGGTAAGGATCAATGTGGTATGAGAAGAATCTCGGGAAGATCCGAAAGCGGATCCGGAGGAAACAGCAGGAGCTTTTGGAGCCGGAAGAACAGGCTGCGGCTTGACAGAAGCCGTAGAAGGAACCGGAAGCGGGTGCTGCTGCGTGGAAGCCGGAATCAGATCCGGTGTACCGGCCGAAACCGGAACCGGGGCAGTGGAAACCACGCTTGAGGTATCTTCCTCGGTATCTTCCAGCACACCGAGTTTTGCATCCGGATCCAATTCGCGGATCTTTCGATGAAGCTGGTTTACATATTTTCTATAGTCTTCTTCGGACTTTTCGTGGTTTTCGATGATTTTCCGCAGGTCGGCACATTCAGAAGCTTTGGCCTCGGCTTCACGCTTGGCGCGCCGGGCGGCGGCATTCCGCAGCAGCATGATGATAAGTAGCGGAATCGGAGAAAGGGCGTATATCAGTAATAGCAGAATCAAAATTTCATCCATTTAAGAGCACCTCCTTGCTCTCTTTGGTAATTACTTTGATAATCAAACCTTTTCTTCAATATAGCACGTGCCTTTTCGGATGTAAACCCTAAAATGTAAACATTCCGTGACCTTCGCGAATAGGATATAATGGATAAGAAGTTTACGAATGTGAGGAACATAGTATGGGTAAACGGGTCATCCTGATCGTGCTGGACAGCTGCGGGATCGGTGGAGCGAAGGATGCTTCTGCCTTTGGAGATGAAGGATCGCATACACTCGCCGCCTGCTCGAAAGACAGTGCTTTTTCCATAGCCAATATGAAGAGGATCGGTATCGGGTGCATCAAGGATGCACTGCCGTATGATGCACCGACGGGCGCGGGTGTGGGTGCCTGGGCAAGGATCGAAGAGAAGTCGATGGGGAAGGATACGACCATCGGACACTGGGAGATCGCGGGCATCGTATCGCCGAAGCCGATGCCGACTTATCCGGAGGGATTCCCGCCGGAAGTGATCGAAGAATTCGAGAAAAAGACAGGGCGGAAAGTGCTCTGTAACAAGCCGTATTCGGGCACGGAGGTTATTAAGGAGTACGGAAGGCAGCACGTGGAGACGGGCGACCTGATCGTGTATACTTCCGCGGACAGCGTGTTCCAGATTGCGGCGCACGAGGATGTCGTGCCGGTAAAAGAACTATACAGATACTGCGAAATCGCGCGGGAGATGCTGGTGGGCGAACACGGCGTCGGCCGCGTCATTGCCAGACCTTTTACCGGGGAATGGCCTAACTACGAGAGAACATCAAACCGTCACGATTTTTCGCTGAAACCGCCGAGAGCGACGGTGCTCAACCTTCTGACGAAGGCGGGGATACCGGTCTTTGGCGTGGGCAAGATCTACGATATTTTCGCGGGAAGCGGTGTCGGGCTTTCGGTTCGGACATCGGGAAATGCGGACGGCATCGAGCAGACGCTGGGCGCGATGGATTCACAGAAAGAAGGATTGATCTTCGTGAACCTCGTGGATTTCGACATGCTCTACGGGCACAGAAATGACGTGCACGGCTATGCGGAGGCACTGACGTATTTTGATGACCGCCTGCCGGAGATATTGTCGCGCATGCAGAAGGACGATATCCTCATGATCACGGCGGATCACGGGTGCGACCCGTCCACTCCGTCGACGGATCACTCCAGAGAGAACGTACCTTTCATCGCATACGGCGAGCGGGTCAAGCCGGGCACGGATCTGGGCGTGCGCAGTTCAATGGCGGACATTGCCAAGACCATCGGTGATTATTTCGGTATCAATACAAAAGAACTGGACGGCGAGTCGTTCTGGAAGGAAATGAGAAAAGTCTGAAATCAGGACAAGACGAAGGCCGGCAGGATCCGGCAAAGGAAGGATGATGTGATATGATGCAGTATTCTGATGAAGAAAAAAAGATCGTAAGTAAAGTGGACCATACTCTTTTACGTACGACGTCAACCAGGGAAGAGATCCGCGCGCTCTGTGAAGCGGCGCTGGAAGCGGGAACCGCTAGCGTCTGTATTCCGCCATGCTATGTGGAAGAGGCGGCAAAGTTCCTGGACGGTCGTCTTCCGGTCTGCACCGTGATCGGGTTCCCGAATGGATACGCGACGACCGCGGCGAAAGTTTTTGAAGCAAAAGAGGCGATCCGTCTCGGGGCTTCGGAGATCGACATGGTGGTGAATCTTTGTGATGTGAAGAACGGGGATTTCGACCGGATCCAGCTTGAGCTGCTGGCCATGCGGGAAGCCTGTGAAGGCGTGATCTTGAAGGTGATCATCGAGACATGCCAGCTGACCCGGGAAGAGAAGATCAAGATGTGCGAGCTTGTTAGTAAGGCGAAAGCGGACTTCATCAAGACCTCGACCGGTTTTTCCACCGGCGGCGCAACGGTAGAAGATGTGAGACTTCTGCGTGAATACTCGGCGCCGGAAGTGAAGGTCAAGGCCGCGGGCGGCATCAAGGATTTCGAGGATGCAAAGGCCATGATCGAGGCAGGTGCGGATCGTCTGGGCACCAGCCGTCTGGTAAAGTGAGGGTAGAGACTATGACCGATTACAGGATGCTTCTGGATGAAGCGGCAAAAGCACGGGAGAATGCATATTCTCCGTTTTCCGGATTTTCTGTCGGTGCGGCGCTGCTTGCCAAAGACGGGCGGATCTTCCGCGGCTGCAATATCGAGTCGGCGGTGTTTTCTCCGAGTCTTTGCGCCGAGCGGGTCGCCTTGGCGAAAGCCATCAGCGAAGGTGTCCGGGAGTTTTCCGCGATCGCCATCGTGGGTGCTCCGGCGGGAGAGGATCCTTCGGAACCGTGTTTCCCTTGCGGCGTATGCCGGCAGGTGCTGAGTGAACATGTCCCGCTTACGGATTTCGAGATCGTCGTGGAGAAGGACGGAAAGCCTGAGATCCATACGCTTTCCGAACTTTTGCCCAGTGCTTTTGTATTCGAAAAGTAGGAACTATGAGAAGGACTTGTGAGAGCCTGCTTCCGGCATCCGGGGGCAGGCTTTCTTTTATCGGAAAGAAGGCCTTTTCGCGCAAAACTGTGCAATCTTACAAGCAAATGTAAGTTGAAAGAACGACAAAACTTAATATAATGAACATTATGGCATGCTATGCGCTCCGCACGGACGGGGGATGTCCCGGAGCGCAAAAGAAACGAACGAATCAAATTTGGAGAGAAGGCCGGCTTTGATCAAGTTTAAGAAAAAAACGATATGTTTCACCAGGAACAAGTGGCGCTGGGCGATCGTCGTGTTCGTTACGCTGGCGCTGCTGTTTACCGTGGTTCTGGACACATCGATGTTTGAGTCCAGAAGGACGGTATCTTATCTTGGCAAGAACTCCCGGTCCATCGGTGTCCTGAACGGGGATACACCGTTTATCCAGCCGTTCCAGCCGGAAAAGAGGCATGTGGACTTCATTGAAGTGCGTTTCTCCACCAACACGGAGCCCGGTAACGTTCTGGCCCCGCAAGGTTATCTTCTGTTCCAGCTATTCGGTCCGAACGAGGTCCTTCTGAAGGAACTGGAAGTGGAGATCAAGCAGATGAGCGATAACGGCTTCCTGCGTTTCGAGGTGAACATGGATCTGGATCCGGAGCGGCTTTATAAGTTTACGCTTCAGGTCTTCGGAACGGTCGGTGAGGAAGTACCGACGGTGTGGCTCTCCGGTAATGAGAAGGATGCGCTTCTGAGCGTCAAATACCCGGGTTATGACGATACCCTTCATCTTCAGAGCAATGCGCAGATCTGCTATTCCGAGATGGATTATCTGGGAATGGTCATCAGTATCTTCCTGCTCCTTCTTTGCTCGGCGACGGCCCTGATCAATGTACATCTTTCCGAGAAAGATAACGAGAAACTGACGCTGGCGGTCATGTTCCTGATGCCGATCCTGATGTTTGTTATCGTGGAACTTCTGAACAATAACTCGGTGCTTCGGAAAACGTTTGCGATCTACCTGATCAACTATGTCTTTTATCTTCTTTTATATGTAATCCTGTTTGTATCCTTTAACCGTTTCCATATCACGACGATCGTGGCCAATACGGTTCTCATGGTGCTTGCGGTATTCAACTATTTCAAGCTGCTGTGGCGCGGCGAACCGATCCAGATCCTGGACGTGGTGACGCTTCAGACGGCCATGAATGTTTCGGACAGTTATAAGATCGAGCTGTCGCCGATCCTGATCATCGCGGCGCTTCTGTTTATCCTTTCGATCCTGATTGCCCTGAAGTGCCAGTACCGGATCGTTCTTAAGCGTACACGGCTGTCGCTCGGTGCTTTTGGATTGGGACTGGCGGTCATTTTCGTGACGGCGCTCTTCGATATGGAGAAATATAAAGTTACGGCATTCAGTATCATGCACCGGATGGGCGTGACGAACCAGGCCTGGAATCAGCCTTCCAACTACACGAATAACGGTATGCTCATCGCGCTGACCATGAATGCGCAGCATATTACGGTAGAGATCCCGGAGAATTACGGTGAAGAGGCGCTGACCGATATCCGCGGACATATTGAGCAGACGCAGGAATATACCATGCTTCCGAACGAAGTGGTGGAGGAATATGAGGCCGGAAAAGAACTGGCGGCGGAGTCCGGAGAGAGGATACTTCAGCCCGGGGAAAAGCCGCATATCATTGCTATCATGAACGAGTCCTATACGGATCTTTCGTCGGTGGGAACATTTGAGACGAATCTTCCGATGCATCCTTATATGGATGCAATGTTTGCCGGAAAGAATATCCTGCACGGCGACCTTGGCGTATCCACTTACGGAGGTGGTACGGCGAACTCCGAATTTGAATTTCTGACGGGCAATTCCATGACTTTCTTCCCAACGGGAAGTATTCCGTACCAGCAGTATGTGACGACCGATACCGGATCGCTTCCGAGATACCTCAAGACCCTGGGATATAAGACATTGGCCGTGCATCCGTTCCTGGCCAGCGGATGGAACCGTCCGGATGTATATGAACGTCTGGCTTTCGACCATTTCTATTCCATTGATGACTTCGGTGAAGATGTGGAATACCTACGTACTTATATTTCCGATAAGAGCTCCTATCAGAAACTTATAGAGCTTTTTGAACAGAGACAGCCGGGCGAGCCGCTGTTCCTGTTTAACGTCACGATGCAGAATCACGGTTCCTATAAGAGCACAGATCCGGATTTCAATCAGGATGTGCGTCTCATGGAGTATCCGGATATGTTCCCGGAGACCGAGCAGTATCTGTCTCTGGCGAGACAGTCGGATGTAGCGGTGGAATACCTGATCGAATACTTTAAAAATGTGGATGAACCGGTGGTGATCTGCTTCTTCGGCGACCATCTTCCTTCCATGAACAACGGTTTCTATGAGAAACTTCTCGGAAAGAATCCGGAGGACTTCACCGGCCGGGAAATGCAGAAGCTCTATACCACGGATTTCTTCATATGGGCCAATTATGATATCCCGGAGTATGAGATCGAGAACATCAGCCTGAATTATCTGTCGACGCTCCTTCTCCAGACCGCGGGACTGGATCTTCCGGAGTATAATCTCCTGATCGCCGAGGCATATGAGAGTTTCCCGCTTCTTACGAAGATGGGCATCATCGACAATGAAGGAAACCGCTATAATACGCTGGAAGAGGCCATGTGGCTTGAGAAGGCGGGAATTCTCCGGGACTATAATATCCTTGCTTATAATAATGTATTCGGTGAAGGCGAACGGATCGACCTGTTCTTCGACCAGGTAAGTTACCGTCCTGCGACAACGGAATACGACGAATATATGAAGAAAAAACACAAGTAACAGAAGAGAGGAATGGATTTTGGAGTATACATCGTTTGATCAGTTAGACTTGTCCGAGGAGGTCATGCGCGCCCTGGACAAAATGGGCATGAAAACACCGACATCTGTCCAGAAGCAGGCGATCCCACTCATGATGGATAACCGCTGTGTCATTGCAAAAGCACCGACCGGTACGGGCAAGACGTTCGCTTTCGGCATCCCTATCCTGGAATACCTGAATATGAGTGCCGATTTCGTGCAGGCCCTGATCCTCTGCCCGACAAGAGAACTGGCATTACAGATCTGTACGGAACTCCGTGGGTTAGGCGCTTTTATCAAAGGATTGAAGATATGCGGCATCATCGGCGGCCAGAAGATGGATAAGCAGGTACAGATGCTCAAGAAGAAACCGCAGATCGTGGTGGCTACACCGGGACGTCTTCTGGATCACGTGCAGCACAGGAATATTGATATTTCCAATATCTACACACTGGTTCTCGACGAGGCGGACAAGATGCTGGATATGGGCTTTATCAAGGACATTAGAAAGGTCATGAAGCTGACTCCGAAGGATAAGCAGATCGCCATGTTCTCGGCGACCATGTCCCGCGAAGTAATGGATATCACGTGGGAATACATGGAGGGCGCCGATGAGATCGAAGTGGCGCCGAAGGAAGAGGATATGCCGAAGATCAGGCAGTATATCCTCCACATCGAGGAAAGGCAGAAGATGCCGGCTTTCGGAAAGATCATGGAAGAGTATGACTGCCATCGTGTTATGGCTTTCTGCAATACCAAGACCCGCGTCCGTGTGGTGACGGAGGGCATCAAGAGTCTGGGATACAAGGCGGAGTGCCTCCATGGCGATATCGGCCAGGGTGCGAGAAACCACATCATGGATGATTTCCGGAGAGGAAAGTTCAATATCCTCGTGGCAACGGATGTGGCCGCGCGTGGTATTGATGTGTCCGATATCGATACGGTCTTCAATTTCGAAGTGCCGAATGAAAACGAATACTACCTGCACCGCATCGGCCGTACGGGCCGGGCGGGCCGCGCAGGACAGGCTTTTACCTTCGTATCCTACGGACAGACTCCGCGTATGGATGACATCATCCACTATACCAAGGTGGCAACAGAAGAGCTGGAGATCGAATTATGAAAGAGAAACTGAAGTGGATCGTTCCTTTTGCGATCATCATACTGGTGGGAGGGATCCTGTGGTTTACGATCTCCCGGATCAGCCGTTCCCTGGGAAGTAAAGATAACGCGGAAGAGACAACGGAAGCCAGTATTTCCGTTGACGATTCTACGTCTTCCGGTGAGTCATCCGAAGGAACTTCTTCGGAAGTGACTTCGGAATCTTCAGAGGAAACGTCTTCCGATCCTTCGGCTGCTTCGGATACTTCGGAAAATTCTCCGGAGTCGGAGACTTCTGATACCACGACGTCTGCTTCGTCAGAGAAACAGACATCCGCGTCTTCCTCGGAGAGTGAAGCGTCATCGGCGCCATCTACTGCTGCACCGACGGCTCCGACTACAACGCCTGATCCGGGCGGACTGCATTTCGCCACGGGTACGATCGAGGGCGACGGTCGCGAAGGAATCGAAGGTACCGGAAAATATAACTATGGAGAAGCCCTGCAGAAGTCACTTCTGTTTTATGAACTGCAGCGTTCCGGAGCACTTCCGAATGAGACACGCTGTAACTGGCGCGGTGATTCCTGCCTGAACGATGGCAGTGATGCCGGACTGGATCTTACCGGTGGATGGTTTGATGCCGGAGATAATGTGAAATTCAATCTTCCGATGGCTTATTCGGCGGCGGTCCTGGGATGGTCCGTCTATGAGGATAAGGATGCATATGAAGAGAGCAAACAGCTGGAGTATGCCCTGAGCAATATCCGTTGGGTCAATGAGTATCTCATCCGCTGCCATCCTTCGGATGAAGTTTACTACTATCAGGTCGGAAACGGTTCGAAGGACCATACCTGGTGGGGACCGGGCGAGTGTGTCAGCTATCAGATGGAGCGTCCGTCCTACTGTGTCACGAAAGACAAGCCGGGTTCTGCGGTAACGGCAGAAGCGGCCGCATCTCTCGCCGTAGGAAGTATCGTTTTCAAGGATGTGGATCCTTCTTTCAGCAAACTCTGCCTGGATCACGCAATATCGTTATATGCTTTTGCGGACAAATACAAGAGTGATGCCGGATATACCGAAGCAAACGGATTCTACGATTCCTGGAGCGGATTCTACGATGAACTTTCCTGGGCAGGCGCCTGGCTTTACCGGGCGACAGGCGACAGCAGTTATCTTTCCAAGGCGAAAGAGTATTATTCCAAGGCGAGCCAGGATCACAAATGGTCCTTGTGCTGGGACGATGTCCATATCGGCGCGGCGGTGCTCCTGGCGCAGGATACCGGTGACAGCACGTATGCTTCCGCGGTAGAGAAACACCTTGATTTCTGGACAAAGGGCACTTCGGAAGGCGAGCGGATCACCTATACGCCGAAGGGACTTGCCTGGCTGGACAGCTGGGGATCCCTTCGTTATGCCACGACCACCTCATTTGTAGCGGCGGTCTTCAGCGAGTGGTCCGGATGCCCCTCTGAGAAGAAGGATATATACTGGGACTTCGCGGTCTCCCAGGCGAACTATGCTCTGGGTGACACCGGTTTTTCCTATATGATCGGTTTCGGTGACTCTTATCCGATGCATCCTCACCACAGGACGGCACAGGGCTCGTATGCAGATAATATGAATACTCCTTCCGAAAGCCGCCACACCCTCTGCGGTGCGCTGGTGGGCGGTCCGGATGCTTCGGACGGATACAAAGATGAAGTATCCAACTACAACACCAATGAGGTGGCATGTGACTATAATGCCGGCTTCACGGGACTTCTTGCGAAACTGTATACCCGGTATCACGGAAAGACACTGACCGGATTCGGCTGTTGCGAGGCCCCCGGTGAAGAATACAAGGTCGAAGCCACGGAAAATGCGAGCGGCAGTGATTTTGTCGAGATCAAGGCGGTCACCTATAATATGACCGCATGGCCGGCCAGAGTTCCGGAAACGCTGGAACTCCGGTACTATTTTGACGCTTCCTCTGTTCTGGCGGCGGGCGGAAAGATCTCTGATCTTCAGCTTTCCACGAATTACTTGCAGGATGCGGAAGCAAAGGGCATCTCCGAAGTGCCCGGATCTTCCGGATACGCCTATGTTTCCATATTCTACAAACCCGGTTCCTGTTATCCGGGAGGTCAGGAAGAGTACAGGAAGGAAGTACAGTTCCGTATTTCCGGTATTTCTCCGGCGGTGAAAGATACGGCGCTGGTCTGTCTGTATGAAAACGGCATACTTGTTTTTGGTGTGGAACCGGCCATGACCGGAACCATCACACCGGCTCCTACTCCGACAGATGCACCTGTGCCGACGGAAACGCCTCCAACAGCACCTTCCGACCCGACCAAGCCGACGGAACCGACAAAACCGGATGATCCGCCGAAGCCGGGCAAGACCGGCCTGAAGCTGACGATCGAATATGCACAGAACGGTACCGGCAATTCTATCTCCGGAAACATGACCATTGAGAACACGTCGGATGCGGAAGTGGACCTGTCCGATGCGGAGATCCTCTACTACTTTACCAATGAAAAAGCACTTGAGCTGGAGTATTCCTGCTACCACGCGGCGGTTTCACGGAAAGACGGAAAATACGACGCGATTAACACTGTTAAAGGTGCTTTTGGCAAGGTGGAACCGAAGAAACCGGGTGCGGATACGGTCTGCACGATGACTTCCTTCGGGAAGGTCTCTCTTGGAAAGGGAGACAAGCTGATCGTCCAGTTTGCCATCAACCACAAAGACTGGTCCGACTTTGACCTGAACAATGACTATTCCCGTGAGAAGGAGGAACATATCGTTCTCCGAAGCAAAGGACAAGTGCTTTTCGGCAAGGAACCGTAATGTGTTCAATGTGAAGCCGATGATCACACCTCTTATTGAAAAGCACTTGCCCAAAGAGTATACTATTACAGCGTGATTTCAATGCCGCGGTCAGTTTGGCCGGCGGATGAAAAATATTTAGTAAGGCAGGCGATTGATTTATGGCATTTATTGACGAGATTAAAGCAAAAGCAAAGAGCAACAAGAAGACCGTCATTCTTCCGGAGTCCATGGACAGAAGAACATTTGAGGCGGCCGCAGAGATCCTCGCTGAGGACATCGCAGACCTGATCATCATCGGTACGGATGAAGAGGTCAAGGCAAACAGCGAAGGACTTGATATTTCCAAGGCAACAATTATCAACCCGCATACTTATGAGAAGACACAGGAATACATCAACGGTTTCTATGAGCTCCGTAAGGCGAAGGGCATGACACCGGAAGAAGCAGAGAAGACTCTTCTCGGTGACTATATGTACTATGCCTGCATGATGGTAAAGATGGGCGATGGTGACGGTATCGTTTCCGGTGCCTGCCACTCTACAGCAAACACACTCCGTCCGTCCCTGCAGATCATCAAGACAGCTCCGGGCACCAAGCTCGTTTCCGCTTTCTTCGTAATGGTCGTTCCGGATTGTGAGTATGGTGAAGACGGTGTATTCGTATTCGGTGACTGCGGTCTCGTACAGAACCCGAATCCGGAAGAGCTCGCTGCTATCGCCGGTTCTTCTGCCGCTTCCTTCAAGCAGCTCGTCGGTAAAGAGCCGGTCGTTGCTCTTCTTTCCCACTCTTCCATGGGTTCCGCAAAGCACGACGACGTAACCAAGGTTGTAGAAGCAACAAAGATCGCTAAAGAAGAATATCCGCAGTTTGCTATCGACGGTGAACTCCAGGCTGATGCCGCTATGGTTCCGTCTATCGGTGCTTCCAAGGCTCCGAACAGCAACGTTGCCGGTAAGGCAAACGTCCTGATCTTCCCGGACCTCGATGCCGGAAATATCGGTTACAAGCTCGTACAGAGACTCGGCAAGGCAGAAGCTTACGGCCCGATGTGCCAGGGTATCGCAAAGCCGGTCAACGATCTGTCCCGTGGATGCTCCGCGAAGGATATCGTTGGCGTTATCGCGATCACAGCTGTACAGGCTCAGAATTCCTAAGTCAAACAGAAGCGGGACAGGAGACTGCCCCGCTTTACTTTTGAAATAACCATATCGAAGGAGAAAATGAATGAAGATTTTAGTTATTAACTGCGGAAGTTCTTCCTGCAAGTTCCAGCTTTTTGAAACATCTACCGGCGACGTGCTCGCTAAAGGTAATGCGGAGCGTATCGGTATCGATGGTAAGCTCACATATAAGAGACCGGGTCAGGAAGACTTCGTCTGCACCGATCCGATGCCGGACCATAAGGTGGCAGTTAAGATGATCCTGAATGCTCTCGTAGACAAGGATCACGGCGTACTTTCCGATATCAGCGAGATCAAGGCCGTAGGTCACCGCGTACTCCACGGCGGTAAGTACTACAGCAAGTCCGTTATCGTAAACGATGACGTTAAGCGTGTTATCCGTGAGTGCTTCCCTCTGGGACCTCTGCACAACCCGGCCAACCTGACAGGTATCGAGGCTTGCGAGTCTGTTCTGCCTGAGGGCACTCCGCAAGTTGCAGTTTTCGATACGGCTTTCCATATGACCATGCCGCCGAAGGCTTACACCTATGCTCTGCCTTATGAGCTGACCGAAAAGTATTCCATCCGCCGTTACGGTTTCCACGGTACATCCCACCGTTATGTATCCCGCCGCGCGGCTGAGTTCCTCGGCAAGGATTACAACAGCATCAAGATCATCACATGCCACCTCGGCAACGGTTCTTCCTTTGCTGCAGTTGACCACGGCAAGTGTGTCGATACTTCCATGGGCCTGACTCCTCTTGCAGGTATCTGCATGGGTACAAGATGCGGTGATATCGACCCGGCCATCGTTCCGTTCCTGATGACGAACGAGAACATGACTCCGGATGACATCGATGTACTCATGAACAAGAAGTCCGGTGTTGAAGGTCTCTCCGGCGTTTCTTCCGACTTCCGTGACCTCGAGAAGGCTTCCCGTGAGGGCAACGAGCGTGCAACATTGGCTCTCGACATGTTCGAGTATCAGGCAAGAAAGATCATCGGTTCCTATGCGGCTGCCATGCAGGGCGTAGACGTGATCGCTTTCACAGCCGGTATCGGTGAGAACACAGACTATATCCGTGCACATGCCTGCGAAGGCCTCGAGTACATGGGCGTAAAGATCGATCCTTCTAAGAACGACGGACTCCGTTCCGAAGGCATCATCTCTTCCGACGATTCCCGCGTAACTGTTTGTGTTATCCCGACCAACGAGGAACTGGCTATTGCTCAGGAGACAGAAGAACTCGTCAAGTGATCCCGGAAAGGGTGACCCTTTAACTTAATCGATCTACAGATCCCTCCGTTTCGGCTTTTTCATTCAGGCTGAACCTAACGGAGGGATCTTTTTTATAATTTTTATCTGTATATATTTGAAAAAATGTTAGAAAAGGGGTGTTTTTGTCAAAAGGGCGTGATATAATCTTACATGTGATTCTATATTTTGATCGCAAAAAGTAAGGAGAAAAGATATGGCGAGAAAGAGAAATTTGGCCTCATTGGCCCTGGTTTCATCCATGATGATCACCTCTTTCGGCAGTCTTTTCGGTCAGTCCGGATTCATGGCTGAGAAAGTCAAGGCCTTTGATGAAGGTGTGAACGATGAGAATGTCGCAATTGATGACATCATCTTTGATGAAGAAGCTGATTTTGACACAGCAGATGTTGATACGAACGCCTCCGCGGTCGCTATCAATACATCCAACTTCCCGGACAGTGTTTTCAGAACATATGTCAAGAAGTTCGACAAAGACAAGAACAACAGCCTGAATGCTTCAGAAATCGCGGCGGCTACATCTATTGCAGTCAGCGATATGGGAATTGAAGATCTTACAGGTATCGAGTACTTCACATCGCTGAAGACCCTGAATTGTTCCGGTAACGATCTGAGCGATCTGGATCTTTCCGAGAACCTGGCTCTGGAAGCTCTCTACTGCTCCACTAACCCGCTCTATTCTCTGGATCTTTCGTATAACACGAAGCTGAAGACTTTGGAGTGCTCTGTTTGTGAACTGTCGAGACTCGATCTTAGCAAGAATTCTGCTTTGACCAAGCTGGTCTGCCGTTCCAACGACATCACGACCATGGATCTGAGCGGAAAGAAGAACCTGAAGAGCGTTGATCTGAGCACATGTTATTACCTGAAGACCCTGGATCTGACAAATTGTTCGGCTCTTACGGATCTTAAGGTCCTTGAGAGTTACCCGACAGACGGTAGCGCGATCGGACTCAGCGGCAATATGGCTGTTACTCTTAAGGGATGCACCAGCCTGACAACCGTCAACTTCAGTGACAGCTGCATCGGATCGATCGATCTGTCTTCCTGTAAGGCTCTTACAACATTGAATGTGAACCATACCAAGATTACTGCTCTGGATGTTTCCAAGAACACAAATCTGAAGACACTCCGTTGCGAGAGAAACAACATTTCTGCTCTGAATGTATCGAAGAATACCAAGCTTGAGGTACTGAATTGTAGCGGATGCGCTCTCGAGTCCCTGAATCTTACCAAGAACACAGCTCTCGTTGACCTGAACTGTTCTTTCAATGAAGATCTGGGTTCTCTCAATGTTACTGCTAATACGAAGCTGCAGTTCCTGTATTGCACAGACACAGGCATCACTTCTTTGAACGTTTCCAAGAATCCGAAGCTGGCAGTTCTTGCCTGCGCAGGCAATGCCCTCACTTCTCTGAACGTTTCCAAGAACCCGAATCTGGAAGTTATTACCTGCTATGCTAACGATATTGAAAAACTTGATATCACCAAGTGCAGAAGTGTTGCATATGCTGTAAAGAATGCAACCAAGAAAGATTCCGGTAGTTTCTATTTCTATGAGCTCGATGGTGACGGTGTTTACGGTATCTATGGTCTGTACTATGACTATTCTACAAAGATCGTAACACCTTCCAAGCTGCCGACAGCTACACCTGCTCCGACAAAGACCCCGACAAAGGCTCCTACGAAGGCTCCGACTAAGGCTCCTACGAAGGCTCCTACGAAGGCTCCGACTAAGAACCCGACAAAGACTCCTACTAAGACTCCTACAAAGGCTCCGGTATTCTCCGATTTCGTAGAGCGTCTTTATAAGTGTGCTCTGAACCGTAAGTCTGATCCGGAAGGAAAGAAGTACTGGACAGAGGAAGTTACCAGTGGCCGTCGTACCGGTGGTGACTGCGCCCGTTACTTCCTCCTGGATGCTCCGGAGTTCATGAACAGAAAGCTTTCTGTTGAAGATTTTGTTGAAACACTGTATAAGACATTCTTTGACCGTAAGTCTGATGCAGATGGTAAGAAGGGCTGGGTAAATGCTCTCAGAACCGGTAAGATGACTCGTGCTCAGGTCGTTGAGAACTTCATTGAGTCTACAGAATGGTGTAACATCTGTGCGAAGTATGGCGTTAAGTCCGGTGCGAAGTATCATAAGGCAACGGTTCCGTCTGCAAACGCTAAGGCATTTGCTACACGACTTTACACAGAGTGCCTCGGCCGTAAGCCGGAAGCAAAGGGTCTGGAATACTGGGCTCTGGCTCTGACAAACCTCGAGCAGACAGGTTGTGATGCTGCAAGAGAGTTCTTCACGAGTAAAGAGTTCACCAATCTGAAGACTTCTAACGCTGAATATGTTAAGAGACTGTACAAGACATTCATGGGTAGAACACCTTCTTCCGATGAAGTTAAGTACTGGGCTAACACACAGCTCGGCGGCAAGAAGATGACACGTCATGATGTACTCGTATTCTTCGGTTCCTGTGACGAGTTCACAGCGATCTGTGCGAAGTACGGTATCGATCGTGGTAACATCTGATCGGTCTTATCGATAACTGATTGATCTTTCGAGGGTGGTTTCTCCGGAAACCACCCTCTTTTATTACAGAATAGTTATTTAGCATGGGGTTCAAATCTAAGTGCCGATGCTATAATGAGTGTGATGATACAATCGGGAAAGCAGGTGCAAGCAATTATGAGTAAACGAGTACAGATGGCAGCCTTAGCCGTAACCTTGGGGATGGTGCTTAGTGCCGGAATCCTTCCGGAAACGGTTGATCGTGCTTCGGGTTTTCTTGAAAATGCAGGCGCAGAACAGACGACCGCTACGGAAGACGGAGAATGGACAGATCCTTTTGGATTCATTGCTATCGACGAAAGTGCTTTTCCTGACGAAGCTTTCCGCGAATATGTAAAGACTTTTGACCTGAATAATGACGGCAAACTCTATCAGAGTGAACTCGACAATGTTACGGAGATCGATGTGGACGGGCTGGGCATCGAGTCGCTTCAGGGAATCGAATACTTTACTTCCCTGTCATCGCTGAAATGTGCAAAGAATTCGCTTACCTCCCTGGATCTTTCCGAAAACAAGAAACTTGCCTATCTTTATTGTCAGTCTAATCAGCTGGCTTCTCTGAATATTGAGAAGAATACGGGACTGACGATCCTGTACTGTGGGGACAACCAGCTTACTTCCCTGGATGTCAGCCATACTTCTGCGCTGAAATATCTGTCATGCCAGAGAAACCAGATCGCGTCACTGGATCTGGAATTTGCAAAGAATCTGGTGAATCTGCAGTGCTTCGAAAACCGGATCGCGGCCTTAAATGTAAGCCGCAGCTTCGATCTTGCTGTTCTGAAGTGTTATGCGAATCAGATCACTGATCTGAAGATCGGTTCCAGCTCCAAGCTTTCCAAGATCGTGAGAAATCTCCCTCCGAAGGAAAAGAAGATCGATGATTATTCGGTCTACTACTACGAGCAGAATGACATGCAGCTCTACTATGATAAGAGTGTTACGGAAGTGCAGCTTTCCGGTACTTCTTTTGCGGACTTTATCGAGCGTCTTTATGTGGTTGCTCTGAATCGTGCGTCAGATGAATCGGGAAAAGAATACTGGATGAATCGTGTCCAGAATGAAGGCTTTACCGGTGGAGACTGCGCACGCTATTTCCTGATCGATGCCGGCGAATTTGCTAACCGCGGACTCAATAACGATCAGTTCGTGGATATCCTCTATAAGACTTTCTTCGACCGTGAATCAGAACAGGGTGGAAAAGATTTCTGGATGAATAAACTGAACGAAGGCGCGTCCAGAAACAGCGTGGTGAACGGATTTATCAATTCAACCGAGTGGTGCAATCTTTGTGCGGTTTATGGTGTAAAACCGGGCGCATCCGGATATTCTGCCGACAAGCCGTCCCGTAGTGCGGAGAGATTCGCTACGCGTCTTTATGAGCAGTGTCTGGAACGTGCACCGGAAGCAGGCGGTCTCCGTTTCTGGAGCCTGAAACTGACAAATCACACGGTATCCGGGTCTGCGGCAGCAAGGGAATTCTTTATGTCAAAAGAATTCGTTGCCAAGAATCTTACCGACGAAGAGTTCGTGACACGCGTGTACCGGACATATATGGGACGTGAACCGGAAATTGCCGGACTGGTATACTGGACCGGACGTCTTTCCGGCGGACTTTCCAGAGAAGCAGTGCTGAACGAGTTTGCAGTTTCCAAGGAATTCACGAATATCTGTAAGGATTACGGAATCGACAGAATCTGATCTTTCTTCCTCAAAATGTCCTACATAGGATGATATAATGTGCATATAGGCTTTCGCTGTACCGGAGAGTCGGAATCTCCTGGTCCGATGGGGAGGGTGGTTGAATATGCGCATTTTTAAGAAACTGTCCGCATTGATCTGTCTGTGTCTTGTAATACAGCCGCTGGTTATTCCAAATACTTTATCTTCAGTTCTTGCAGATGAAATTCCGCAAGAGTGCCCTGCCACTTCAGATTTAGATGGAAACGGATCCAAAATCAGGGGAGACGAGAGCAATCTGCGTTCCGGCAAAGATGAGGAAACGGTCTATCTTGATGAGAGTATCCAGATACAGGATATCTCAGACGGATATGCGGTCCTTCCGAAGGAATGTATTGCTTTGTTGGAGAAAGGCATAGAATCTCTTGAAGATCAAGTTGTCGTATCGGAACTCCGGATCCCTTGTGGCGATCACACAAATGTCCAATCGGATATGCATATGTTTAATGCAAATCATCCGAAGTACTTCTATGCAAATGTTTACAGTTACTCTTATTCCTTGGGCACCGGGTATGTTACTCAATTCTACATTACCTATGAATATGAGAAGGATCAGATCAAGACCATGAAGAAAGAAGTGGAACAGGTTGTGTCCGAGGCGCTTTCCCATGTGAAAGATTCCATGTCTGATTACCAGAAGGCTTTGGTTCTTCACGACTGGCTCGCGTACCATACGGCATATGCGTATGAGCGGCTGGAGAACCATTCCAATATTCCGGAAGACTTTTCCTGCTATGGAGCGCTGGTAAATAAGGAGGCGGTATGCGAGGGCTATGCGGATGCCTACTCATACCTGCTGAGTGAATGCGGAATCAAGAGTTACAAGGTATCCAATGATTCGATGTCGCATGCATGGAACGTAGTCAGGATAGGATCGTCTTATTACAACGTGGATGTTACCTGGGATGATCCTGCAGAAGACATGATCGGATATGTCCGGCACATTTATCTTCTGGTGGATAATCAGACCATGCTTGACAGAAGCAGCAAAAGCCAGCCTCACGAAGGAGCGGATGATTTCGACGCTTCCAAACTGACATCAAAAACTTACGTGAATGCCAAGTGGGTGGGCGTGAACAGCCCGATCACTTTCTATAAGAATGAGTGGTACTATTCCGGATATAACGAAAGCAAATATTATGCCCTGCTATATAAAACATCGGATATTCTCACTTCTTCCGGAACCGTGTTCTACGAATACGGAAGCAGCACCGGAAGATGGGTGATCGACGACAGTTCTTTCTGGCCGGGATCTTACAGCTACCCGATGCTGTATGCAAATTACCTGATCTTTAACACGAATCAGAGTATCTGCTATTTCGATCTTGATTCATTGGAAGCATCTCCGGAGGTCATGTATGAGGCATCAAAACTTTCCGGAGTGAAGGTTGCATCCGGAAAATGCATCTTCGGATTCAAGGTGGATAGGGACACGCTTTACTATTCCGTTAATACCGAACCGTCCAAATCCGAGATCAAATCTGTTCCGAATCTTCTGAAAGCGAAGATCACGGATACCCCGACTCCGACCAAGAAAGCCACGGTATCGCCTACTGTTACAAAAGCACCGTCGGGGGCACCGACTAAGGTGCCTTCCGGCTCGCCGACTAAGGTACCTTCCGGAACACCAACTAAGACTCCGAGTAAGGCTCCGACTGTAGTTCCGACAGATGGCCCGACAAAGACGCCGTCCAAGACTCCGTCAAAAGCACCAACAGCAGCTCCGGGTACACCTACACCGACTACTGCACCGGGAAAGCCGACACCGACTACCGCACCGGGAAAGCCGACACCGACTACCGCACCGGGCAAACTGACACCGACTACCGTGCCGGGCCAGCCGACGCCGACTACTGCACCGGGACAGCCGACACCGACCACTGTGCCGGGCCAGCCGACGCCGACTACTGTACCAGGCCAGCCCACGCCGACTACTGTACCGAGACAGCCGACACCGACTACTGCTCCGTCTTCTGGCTCGATTGCGGATTTCGTAGAGCGTCTTTACACAGTGGCTCTCGGACGTCCGTCTGAAAAAGCAGGTAAAGATTTCTGGGTCAAAGAGATCACATCCGGAAATAGAACAGGCGCGGACTGTGCCCGTGAGTTCCTGTTCAGTCAGGAGTTTGCAAATAGGAACCTCAGTATCGAGGATTTCGTGGAAACACTTTATCAGACATTCTTCGGCCGTGATTCCGAACCGAATGGTAAGGCTTACTGGGTCGGTGAACTGAAGAACGGCACCAAGTCCAGAAATGATGTCATCAATGGCTTCATCGACTCCACCGAGTGGTGCAACATCTGCGCGGATTACGGCGTAAGATCCGGTGCTCCGTCAGCAAAGGCCGAGCGTGCATCGAAGAACGCCATCGACTTCGCGACACGTCTTTACACCTGCTGTCTCGGACGTGCTGCAGAGGCAGGCGGCCTGAAATACTGGTCGCTGGCGCTGACCAACCTTGAGCAGACAGGATGTTCCGCGGCGAAGGAATTCTTCAAGAGTCAGGAATTCACCAACCTGAATCTGAAGACAGAAGAGTACATCAAGAGACTCTACACGACCTTCATGGACCGTGAACCAGAAAGCTCCGAAGTCACCTACTGGGCCGGCGAGATCGCCAAGGGCACTCAGACACGTGACAGTGTACTTGCCTTCTTCGGACAAAGTGAAGAGTTCACGAATATCTGTAAACGATATGGAATCGAGAGAGGTACGATTTGAAGGCAAAAGTGGTATGATAGATAATCAGCAGGAGGGACATTTCATGAGAGTATCACACAGAAGAACAGTGCATAATGCCAAGGTGGAGTTAGGCTGATGACGTTTGGCGGAATACTATACCAATTGATCATCTCACCGATCACACTTCTTCTGGAAGCTGTCTACTCTTTGTCGTTTTATTTTCTGCGAAGCTGTGGCGCGGCCATCTTTCCTTTGAGCCTCGCGGTCAATCTTCTCCTTTTGCCTTTCTATAATCGGGCAGATGCTATTCAATCGGAAGAACGTGAGCGGGTCAAGAAAATGGAACCTGCCGTTCAGCATATTAAGAAAACGTTCAAGGGCGATGAGCGGTACATGATGCTGCAGACTTATTATCGCCAGAACAACTACAAACCGGTGTATGCGCTTCGGAGTTCACTTGCACTGATCCTCGAAGTACCGTTCTTTATTGCCGCATATCGGTTTCTTACTACTCTTCCCGGAATGCAGGGCGCCTCTTTCGGCCTGTTAAAAAACCTGGCTGAAAGTGATAAACTTCTCCGGATCGGTTCTGTGACGATCAATGTTCTTCCGATCCTGATGACACTGATCAATATCGTCTCCAGCGAAGTCTACACGAAGGGAATGAGCATTAAGGACAAGCTCCAGCTTCACGCTATGGCGATCCTCTTCCTGGTACTGCTTTACAATTCCCCCAGCGGACTGGTGCTTTACTGGACGCTGAACAATGTCTTCTCGCTGGTCAAGAACATTATCGTGACCAGTAAGCCTTTTCAGAAGAGACGGCTTGCGCGTGCCAGCCGGCTGAATCCTGAATCGGACGGACGACAGGAGGCGCTTTCGGAAGGGAAACTGTTTTTCGGGATCGCACTTTTTCTGACATTACTTATCGGTGTACTGATCCCTTCTGCCGTGATCTCGTCCTCTACATCCGAATTTGTCATGATCACTGCGGTTCATTCTCCGCTACGGTATATCTTCTTATCTTTTCTCACTGCCGCCGGCATGTTTCTTCTCTGGTGCGGGCTGTTTTACTATCTTATGGGAAAGAAAAGAAGATATATCTTCACGATCGTGCTCAGTTGTTTTGCCATCACAGGCGTGATGAATTACCTGTTATATGGAAAAAACAGCAGTACCCTTACTTCAGAACTGACATTCGATGTGGCACAGGATCTGCCGTTTAATAACCGCATGATGAGTATTCTTCTGACTCTGGGTCTGACTTGCCTTTTGATCCTTCTTTTCAGAAAGAAGGTACAGATCATCCGGTTCAGTGTTCCGGTCCTGATCCTCGCGATCGTTTTCATGTCAGGCGTTAACTGCTATAAGATCCAGTCTGAAATGCCGGATATCCGAAGAGTGATCAGTGAAAGTAATAAGGAAGAGGTCACCCTCTCGTTCAGTAAAGAAGGGAAGAATGTGGTCGTCTTTATGCTGGATCGGGCGATCCCCTCGTATCTGCCGTATATCTTTCAGGAGAAACCGGAACTGGCGGCAAAATTCGACGGATTTACATGGTATCCCAATTCTCTTTCCTATGGTATCCGGACATTGGTTGCCGCACCGGCTCTTTATGCAGGATATGATTATACTCCGCTCAATACGATCAATAACGGAGAGAAGTCCAATAAAGACATCCACGATGAGGCGCTTCTTACCATGCCGATCCTCTTTAGCGAAGCAGGCTATGACGTGACAGTATGTGACCCGCCTTATGCCGGGTACAGCATGATCCCGGATCTGTCCATTTTCGATCCGTATCCGGATATCAAGGCATATAACACGGAATGGGGAATGTTCCGGAATGCGGGAGAGTTCAATGACAATATCGAAAGTCTTTGGAAAAGAAACTTCTTCTGCTACAGTCTCATGAAAGTATGTCCGGTCCTCGTACAGCCTGTCATTTATACGAAGGGTTCCTATTTCCTTCCGGGCAACTCCTACACGAGCCAGGATCTATCGGGTGACCCCAGCCGGTACGCGGTCTCTTTCGATCTGATGGATCTCTATCTGAATTCTTATGAAGCACTCCGGGCACTTCCGTCGATTACCGTTGCGGACAACAGCAAGGACACGTTCTTCATGATGCAGAACTGTGCTTCCCATAACGTGATCCCTCTACAGGAGCCGGATTATGTTCCGGTGTTCGAGGTGGACAATACCGAGTACGATGCAGCACATCAGGACCGGTTTACTTATAATGGCGTCACTTTCCCTGTTGATAATGCATACTACATGGCTTTCTATCACGGAAACATGGCTTCTCTGATCCAGATGGGAAACTGGCTCGACAAACTCCGCGAGCTGGGAGTATACGACAACACGAGGATCATTATCGTGTCGGATCACGGCTGGCCGTTGGGGCAATTCGACAGTCTTATTTTCGGGCCGGGCGATCCGGATACGGCCTATAACGGTGAGGATGCTATGGGATATAATCCTTTGATCCTGTTTAAAGATTTCGGCGCAACCGGCGAGGTGAATATTGACTATTCGTTTATGACGAACGCAGATACACCGTATCTGGCTATGAACGGACTTTTAGACAATCCGCTGAGTCCTTTTACCGGACGGGCGCTTTTCCAGCCTGAACAGAAAGAAGCGGACAAGCTTTATGTAATGTATTCGGAAAACTGGTCTCCGGACGATATTTATCAGTCCCGGATCTGGTACTCCCTGTCCAATCAGAATGTGCTGGACAAATCAAACTGGCAGAAGGAGGATGAACCATGACGTTACTGCATGACCGGTCTGAAAGATCTGATGCTGCGATCGATCCCGAGCAGCCGGAGCTCAAAAACGAGCGCGGGCTGAAACCGGGAAAAACCGTTCCGGATAAATTCGACATACTGTATTTCGCCGGCCTTTTCTGCCTGGCGGTCGTGGTCTTCCTGAAATGCCGGTATGGTTTCGGCACGGTGGATGAAGTCTTTTTCCTTTCTTTGGGAGAGAAGATCTACCGGGGCAACGCCATGCTTGTGCACGAATGGCATGCATCCCAGTTTGCAATTTTCCTGGCTCAGCCGGTATTCTTCCTGTTTCACCTTTTCCGGAAGAGTAACGAGGGGATCGTTCTGTTTTTCCGCTACGCATATGTGATCGTCCAGCTCGGTGTGTGTATCTTTATCTATCTGCGGACAAGAAGGTTTTCCAAGATCGGTGCCGGACTTTCATCCTGGGTATTTTTCCTTTTCTGCCCGCTGCTGCAGATGAATTTTAACTATAACTCGCTCGCGATCTGGTGTTTGAGCATCGCTTTGATATTGATCCTTACTTCTAGGGAAGGGAAGGAGTGGTCATGTTATATCCCGGCCGGTCTGTTCTTCGCCGGCGCAGTGCTCTGCTGCCCGTATCTGGTGTTCTTATATGTCTTATACAGTGTGATCTATCTCGTGAAAAAGAAGAGAAAAGAATGGGCATTCTTTTACCTGGGGTGTGCGATCCTGGCTGTGATCTTCCTGGCGTTCATTCTTTCCCGGGCTTCTGTAAACGAGATCATATCGAATTTTTCGCACGTCCTTGATGATCCGGAACATCCTTTTTTCAATCCGATAGAGATCCTCATATACTATTTCATGTGCATTATCGGGATCACGCCGCTCTTTAAGATCGCGATCGCACTGGAGCTGGTGATGGGCCTTCTGTTTGCCTACCACCCGAAGTGTAAGGAGAAGAAGTACATCTATCTGATCCTTTCCTCGGTCATTGTCTGCGGCATCCTTCTGGAACTGGCCATACTCAACCGATCGGTCGCCGTAAACGTTTATCCTCTGAATTATGTCATGTTCCCGATCAACATCCTGACGCCGGTGTGCCTTGTGGTCCGAAAAGAAAAGATCACATCCCGGCTGTTTTATACACTCTGGATCCCGGGCATGCTTTACAGCCTCTGTATCGCTTTTGTTTCCAATCTGGGTATCGTTTCGATCTGCTCGGCCGCATCTGTGGCAACGATCAGCAGTGTCCTCATTGTAGCGATCACCTTTGAAAAAACATGGAAAGAGAGAACTGCGAAAAAAGCAGTATATATCACACTTCTTGCCCTGCTCATGGTCATCCAGCTCGGCGCGGAAGTGCTTTTCCGTTGGATCGCGGTATATCCCGGAACGCCGACTTTCACGCAGGACAGACGGATCACCTATGGATGTGAGCAGGGGGTCTTGGCAGATGAGACGATGTCGGCGTACTATGATTCCGCGCTGGCATTTACATCCTCGATCAGGAATGATCCCCGCTATGAAAAAGTAACGTACATCACATATCACTACTGGCTTTTCCTGGAAGACTGGGATGCAGTCTCCTGTTCTCCTTCCAATCTTCTGACAGGCCTTCATGCCTATAAAGAGGACAGACCGAATACGATCGTGATCGACCGCCTGGCGCTGTATTACTCGCTTAATCCGGACCGTATCCCGGATGCGGTGTTTGTCGGTGCGGGGTACGACGATATCCTGCAATGGTATCTGGATAGCTTTGACTTTGAACAGAAGGATCAGGATAAGCACGGAACGATCCTGGTCCGTAAGGAGAACTGAACGTTTCCCGTAAAGAGAAAGGATCTCCCGGATCAGAAATAAAGAAAGAAGAGCGGAAACGTGGTAATATTAGAAGTGGCTTATGGAAAGAATAAGTACGAATACCATATATAAAGGAGAAAGAGAAAAATGACATTCTGGGATATATTGTATTATTTTGGTTTTTTCCTTTCCATCATCATGATGGTGGTCAGCCTGATCGTCAGTGCAAACTGCAAGCATACTTTTAAGAAATACAGTCAGAAGATGTCGGCACATGGCATGACCGGTGCAGAGGCTGCCCGCCGTATCCTCGATGCACACGGAGTCGGTAATTCCGTGACCATTAACCATATCAGCGGAAATCTTACTGATAACTACAACCCGAAAGATCAGACACTGAATCTTTCCGATTCGGTATATAACAGCCCGTCCATCGCCGCCATCGGCGTGGCAGCACACGAATGCGGACATGCGATCCAGCATAACGTGGGTTTTCTTCCCAACAAGATCCGTTCCGCACTGGTACCGGCTGCGAATATCGGATCCCAGTTTGGCGTCTATGTCGCCATGATCGGCCTGGCTCTCATGGGCTACCTGGACTATTCCGGAACAGAAGGCGGCATCGGACAGACCGTGTTCTATATCGGCATCGCGATGTTCTCGTTTGCAGTGCTTTTCTATCTGGTGACGCTTCCGGTGGAACTGGATGCTTCCCGAAGAGCCCTGCAGATCCTGAAGAATGACCAGCTTCTTGCCGGTGAAGAACTGAAGGGTGCCAAGAAGGTCCTCTCCGCCGCAGCCATGACCTATATTGCCGCTGCCGCATCCGCGATCCTGACCCTTCTCCGCCTGATCTCCTACGCTAAGAGATCGGACTGATACCGCCCGAAACGATTATATTAACTATATGTTGACTAATTCCCTGCTTCGGAAGTACAATCAGTAGGCTTGCCTGAAGCAGGCGAAAATAACATATAGGAGGAAATAATGATGTCCGAAGAAACGTACCAAAATGTATTTGATGTGTTGGAGGCACGTGGTTATGTAGCCCAGACCACACATCGTGAAGAAATCTACAATCTGTTAAGTAAGCCGGGTGTCACCTTCTATATCGGCTTTGACCCGACAGCAGACAGCCTGCACGTTGGCCACTTCGTCCAGATGATGGTCATGAGCCACATGCAGAAAGCAGGACACCGTCCGATCGCGCTGATGGGCGGCGGTACCGGTATGATCGGTGACCCGACGGGAAGATCCGATATGCGTCAGATGATGACACGTGAGACCATCGACCACAACGTCGAGTGCTTCAAGAAGCAGATGGGCAAGGTCGTAGACTTTTCCGATGGAAAAGCACTGATCGTCAACAACGGTGACTGGCTCCTGCCTTTGAACTACATTGAGTTCTTAAGAGATGTAGGACCGCACTTCTCCGTTAACCGCATGCTTACTTTCGAGTGCTACAAGCAGCGCCTGGAGAGAGGTCTTTCCTTCCTCGAGTTCAACTACATGCTGCTCCAGAGCTACGACTTCCTGTACCTGTACCAGAAGTACAACTGCCAGCTCGAGCTTGGCGGTGACGACCAGTGGTCCAATATCCTGGGCGGTGTAGAGCTGATCCGCCGTAAGGAACAGGGCGAGGCATTCGGTCTGACATTTACGCTCCTCACGAACAGTGAAGGAAAGAAGATGGGTAAGACCGCGAAGGGTGCTGTATGGCTCGATCCGAACAAGACCACACCTTTCGATTTCTACCAGTACTGGAGAAATGTGGAGGATGCAGACGTGATCAAATGCCTCAAGCTCCTGACATTCGTATCTCTCGAAGAGATCGACGAATATGCGAAGCTTACTGATGCCGCGATCAACGAAGCCAAGAAGAGACTGGCTTTCGAAGTTACCAAGATCGTTCACGGCGAAGAGACAGCACTGGCTGTAAAGAAGCAGGCGGAAGATCTTTTCGAGAAGGGCGGACGTTCCGACGATATGGCGACAACTGCGATTGCTGCCGACAGACTGGCCGGTGACGGACTGTCTCTCCTGGATCTCCTTTGCGAGACGAAGCTCACACCTTCCAAGGGTGAAGCCCGCCGCATGATCCAGCAGAAGGGTATCTACCTGAACGATGTTGCAGTGGAAGATGTCTACTACATGCTGACAGAAAAAGATTTCACGAACGGTGAAGCTTTCCTCAGAAAAGGAAAGAAAGTCCATCACCGTCTGACGATCGGCTGATATGAAGTGACGAGGGTCTTCCTCCCGTGAAATACGGATCTGCGTATTCACATTCAAGATCGATGAAAATGCCCCGAGGGAATATCCCGTCGGGGCATTCTTGTGTTACAATCCATGTAGTACGATCTATCAGTTAGGAGCCATTACCAGAATGAAGACATGCCGTTTCTGTCAGAACATGCAAGAGACCGGAGATTTCTGCGGTGCCTGTGGCATGCCTTTTCCTGCGGATAAACTGGATTTTTCCGATGCGGGAAGTACGGATCAGTCTTTGGTTCCGCAAGATGTGACAGATCAGAAGTCATCCGAAGATCCGTTTGCTTCGGAAGAAACCCAGAATATCAAAGCGGAAGAACCGGCAGCTCCTTCGGAAGAGCCGGCGGCCGGACCATCTTCGGAGAAGAAAGAAGAGGCAGTGAAGGATCCGCAGAATAAGACGGAAGCGGAAAAGGATCAGGAAGACGACGAAGACGAGTCTGAGTTTTCCGAAGGCTTCGGTCAGAGAAAGATCCTGTATTCCGCCAGAGAAGCCGGCGAGACGGTCTTTAACGAGAAGCGCGGTTTCTTCTCCGGTACTGTTTCAGGCACATCCGGCAACAAAAAGAAAGAGGGCGGCAAGCTCTCGGCTCCTTCCATGTCCGGTGCTTACGACGGGAAGAAGTATAAGGGCGAGCACACATTTGCACTGATCTCTTTTATCTGCAACTGTGTCGGACTTCTGACGTGCGGTCTTATATCCTTCGCACTGGCGCTGGTCGCTTACTTTATGTCCAACAGTCTGGTGTACGGAAAAGCCTCGGACCCGAAGAAGACATCGACCCGTGTGAAGGTACTGGCTACCATCGCCGATGTGATGCTTGCCATCTGGTTCTTATGGGTCATGGCGGATTTCTTCAAGGCCTGAATGACGGATTCTTAAATTCCCTGTTTACAAGGTGAAAATACGGTGATATACTAAATTGCCCGACAAAACGGGGCTTTCTTTTTGTGCGCCGTTTTCTTGGGAAATAATATTACGAAAGGAGATGTATTGATGCCTACGTTCAACCAATTGGTAAAGTCCGGCAGAACCTCGAAGATCTACAAGTCTTCTTCTAAGGCTCTTCAGAGCGGACTGAATACCTTGCGCAAGCAGGAAACAGACGTTTCTTCCCCACAAAAGCGTGGTGTTTGCACAGTTGTTAAGACCGTAACTCCTAAGAAGCCGAACTCTGCGTTGAGAAAGGTTGCAAGAGTACGTCTTACGAATGGCTACGAAGTAACTGCATATATCCCGGGTGTGGGACATAACCTGCAGGAGCACTCCGTTGTTCTGATCCGTGGCGGACGTGTTAAGGACCTTCCTGGTGTCCGTTACCACATCGTTCGCGGTACTCTTGATACAGCCGGTGTTGCAAATCGTCAGCAGGGCCGTTCGAAGTACGGTGCGAAGAAGCCGAAGGCCGCTAAGGTAAAGAAGTAATTCTTTATTTCCTGCGGTTGGACAGAATAAGTGATCAGTACACTGTCTATATAAGAGAAGCCCTTCGGGAAGTTCTTTTCCTGAGGGAGCCCTCTTTCCGGGACATGTTTACTGGCGCTGACACGGTCCGAAGAACTAGATTTTTTACGTGAGTACCTATGGTTTCAGTTTGAGACTGAATATCATGAAAAGGAGGGAAGACTAGTGCCAAGAAAAGGCAATGTCCCAGTTAGAGAAGTGCTCCCGGATCCGCTTTACAATGATGTAAAGGTCAGTAAGCTGATCAACAACATCATGTTAGACGGTAAGAAGGGTGTTGCACAGAGAATTTGCTACGACGCTTTTGATCTGATCAAAGAGCGCACAGGCAAGGAGCCGATCGAAGTATTTAACGCGGCTCTTGAGAACGTAATGCCTATGTTGGAAGTTAAAGCAAGACGTGTTGGTGGTGCAAACTACCAGGTTCCGATGGAAGTACGTCCTGCACGCCGTCAGACTCTTGGTCTGCGTTGGCTCGTAAGATATGCCCGTGAGAGATCCGAGCGTACCATGAGCGATCGTCTGGCTAACGAGCTGATCGATGCATCTAACAGCACAGGCGGTGCATTCAAGAAGAAAGAAGAAATGCACAAGATGGCAGAAGCTAACCGCGCTTTTGCACATTACAGATGGTAATTGATGAAGGAGCATTGACACGATGAATAAGAGAGAGTATTCACTCGAAAACACAAGAAATATCGGTATCATGGCTCACATCGACGCGGGTAAGACAACGACTACTGAAAGAATCCTCTACTACACGGGTATCAACCGTAAGATGGGTGAGGTTCACGAAGGTGCCGCTACCATGGACTGGATGGTTCAGGAGCAGGAGCGTGGTATCACGATCACATCTG
>Ga0310690_10001953_pt1 | contig 35176 bp, 28 predicted proteins | sample AusTroGonzalo_MG_2_FD_207661 | JGI IMG/M metagenome (GOLD analysis project Ga0310690, IMG submission 207661) | Bovine rumen microbial communities from tropical cattle in Woodstock, Queensland, Australia - Gonzalo_04 (v2) (version 2) | ecosystem: Host-associated > Mammals > Digestive system >...
TCATGTACGAAGAGTCTTTCCGCACTCCCCTACTCGTCTATGCTCCCGGCATGAAGGGCGGTCAGAAGAGTGATGCCCTCGTTCAGAACATCGACTTCGCTCCTACATTTCTAGATATTGCCGATGCAGAAAAACCACAGCAGATGGTTGGCACTTCGATGCTGCCAATCATGACTCATGAAGGGAAAGAACCTAAGAATTGGCGCAAGTACCTATACTATCATTATTATGATTGTCCTGCAGAGCACAATGTCATGCGTCATGATGGTGTGAGCGATGGCCGATACAAACTTCTGCATTTCTATAAGCCCAAGGATTCAGGCACAAGCGATTCCTACGATGAGCTTTACGACCTGAAGAAAGACCCCAACGAGCTTCACAACGTAGTGGCCGACGCCAAATACACCAAGCATCTCATGCGCCTTCAGAAACAGCTAGACACTTTCCGTCAGGAGCAAAAGGTGGATGAGTGGTAGGACTCACTTCTCCCAAACAAAGCGATAGGCGAAGCGTCGGTTGGGTGCAGTATCGCCAGTGGTAGAAACGCTGATAATATCGCCTGGGTAGGTAGGATTGTCTGCCCACTTAAAGCGGAAACTGAATTTCTTTCCCGTCTTGCCGAGCAACTTGCGAGGAATGGCAACCTCGACGCATTTCTCACCTACTGCAACATCCCAGTTTTTCTCGAACTTCAGGCTTATCAGTCTTGAATGTTGGATTCCGAAATCATATTTTCCGTCCTCGTCGGTGTCGATGTAGAGCAACATCCAATTCAAGTCTGTGCTGGGCGTAAGCGGTTCGGCTGTCTCGGCTGCAAAGTAGATATTCTTCTTGTCAACGGCAACAAGGCAACGCACGATATCATTGCGTCCGCTTTGGTCGGTGTAGTGATGATCGCCATAGCCATCATGGTCGCGATGCAGGACATCGCCTCTGGTGTCAAGGAAACTGCTGTCGGGCTGCCACTCATTGAGTTTTCCGTCGAGCTTGATATGCTGGTAGCCATGATGGACAGGCATAGGCGCAACGCCCTTGTAGCGGCGGATGTTCTGCACCATCTGCATGTAGTAGTTGTCTGTCCAGCCGCCCTTCATGGGCGCGATAGTGCGATTGAACTCTGCATTGTACTGGTCAACGAAGTAGAACGGATTGTCCTTCCTGCCGAGAAAATCGATGTGCATCTCTGCAACCCCAGAAGGGTCTTTGCCGTTCATGTATTTGCCAGCAGTCCACTCATTCCAGTCGTTCAGGTAGATGAAGTCTGGATCAACCTGCAAGGCCTCATCCCAACGGTCTTGGAAATAGATACCGTATTGGGTGGGATTGTCTCTCTCTTCACCAAGCCAAGGAACAAAGGTACGGCCAGGCATATCTTTTGAGTCGAGAGCAGGCTCCAAAGTCTCTCTGCGCCAGCTCTTGCCAGTGATGCTGATGGGATGCTGGGCAGGCGTGACAGCCATTTCCTCAAGGCGTCCCTGATGCTTGGAACAAAGTTCTTCAGGCTTTAAAGCAGCCACTTTCTTGTCGTTGAGCTCATAACCGAAGCTCCACTTGTCCTCGCCCCCAACATAAGGTGCTCCTGCCCAAGAATTGTAGCCCCACCACATATTACGAAGTGTGAAGAATTGTTTGACTTCATCGCTGTAGTCTTTGTCTTTTTGCCCTCCATTCGGATTGGCATCAATGCTGGGCGTAGCGTTGTAAAGGAGTAAGGGCTTGCCTTCCCAATAGAACCAGCAATCCTCGTAGCGAGGTGTCTTGTAGAAGCGCTCGTAAAGGCTCTGCACGACATCGATGACATTGCCGTTGAAAGCCCAGAAGCAAAACTTGGGCACCTTGTTGCCCTGGGCTTTCATCTCCTGCATCGTTGAGAAGAGCACTTCCCACTCATCCCAATAGCAAACGGCATTAGTGACATCCATGATAAGGACATCGACACCAGCATCGGCAAGCATAGAGAGGTCGTGGAAGCATACATAACGATCCTGGCTGAGGAAATAACCATACTCGGGCTCACCCCAATGATAAGTGGCATATGGAAAGTCGGGGTTGCCTCGAGTACACATTGGATTAGCCTCAATACGTTTCGTTACATCGTAGGTGTAAGGCTGTCCGTCGTGATGGTCTGGCGTATGCCAAGTGATATAGAAGATGCCTACCGTACGGGGTTTACCATCGACCTTAAGCGGACAATCTTCTGCTGTTGGTAACGTGCGGCCCAAGCCGTCAATGGCAACCCAAGCACTTTGTGCTCGGAGCGAAGGACAATAAGACAATGAAATAATGAAAAAATGAAATAGAGCAAAGACAGCAAATTTAGATGAAAGTAGTTTCATCATTCTCAAACAGTGTTTCATTTCCTTCATTTTTTCATTTCTTCATTTTTTTTTATTCCTTATTCGCCCTCTTTCTCTCCGTGTGATCGAGAATAACCTTTCGCATTCGCATACTCTTAGGTGTTACCTCAACATATTCGTCAGCCTTGATGTACTCTAGGGCTTCTTCAAGAGAGAAAATGGTGGCAGGGATAATGTGAGCTTTCTCGTCAGTTCCACTTGCCCTGACATTGGTGAGCTGCTTTGCTTTGCATACGTTGATAACGATGTCGTTCTCATGGACATGCTCACCAACGACTTGACCCGCATAAACCTGATCCTGTGGCTCAATAAAGAAGCGTCCACGATCCTGTAGGTGATCGATGGAATAAGCATAGGCGTTACCACCTTCGAGAGCAATGAGTGAACCGTTCACACGGCGGTTAATATCGCCCTTGTAGGGTTGATATTCCTTGAAACGGTGTGCTATGATGGCTTCTCCCTGGCTAGCGGTGAGCATATTGGTGCGCAGGCCGATGATGCCTCGGCTGGGAATGAGGAACTCGATGTTGACGCGTTCCCCCTGACTCTCCATACTAGTCATCTCGCCTTTGCGGCGCGTCACCATGTCTATCATCTTGGAAGCAAACTCTTCAGGCACATTGATGGTCATCTCCTCGATGGGCTCGCACTTTACACCATCAATTTCTTTGTAAATAACCTGCGGCTGACCAACTTGCAGCTCATAACCCTCACGACGCATTGTCTCGATGAGGACAGAGAGATGCAGCACGCCTCGTCCGGAAACAATCCAACGGTCTGTGTAACCTTCAGGAACCTCAACACGAAGAGCAAGGTTCTTCTCGAGCTCGCGTTCCAGTCGTTCTCCGATGTGGCGACTGGTGCAATACTTGCCTTCCTTACCGAAGAATGGCGAGTCGTTGATAGTGAAGAGCATGGACATCGTTGGTTCATCGATGCTGATAGGAGGCAGCGGTTCGGGATTCTCAAAATCACAAATAGTATCGCCTATCTCGAAATTTTCGAGGCCGACGATTGCACAGATATCACCCGAACTAACCTCTGTAGTTCTTTGGCGCCCCATGCCGGTAAATGTATGAAGTTCCTTGATGCGCGTTTTCTCTTTTTCGCCATTACGGTGGACAATAGTGATATTCATCCCTTCACGAAGAGTACCGCGGTGAACACGTCCGACGGCAATCCTTCCTGTATATGTGCTATAATCTAGGCTTGTAATCAGCATTTGTGGCGTACCCTCCAGTACTTCCGGCGCAGGGATGTATTTCAGAATACAGTCCAACAGGTAGGTAATGTTTTCTGTGGGCTGGCTCCAGTCCTCACCCATCCAACCCTGCTTAGCAGAGCCGTATATGACGGGAAAGTCGAGTTGGTCTTCGGTTGCATCAAGATCACACATCAGGTCGAATACCATCTCATAGACTTCTTCCGGACGACAGTTGGGCTTATCTACCTTATTAATAACTACGACGGGCTTGAGTCCTATCTGTAGAGCCTTCTGCAAAACGAAACGTGTCTGCGGCATTGGTCCCTCGAATGCGTCAACAAGAAGCAGACAACCATCAGCCATGTTGAGTACACGCTCCACCTCACCACCGAAATCACTGTGGCCCGGAGTGTCGATAATATTTATTTTTGTGTCTTTGTAGTTGATGCTGACATTCTTTGAGAGAATGGTTATACCACGCTCGCGTTCCAGTTCGTTATTGTCAAGCATGAGCTCTCCTGTCTGCTGGTTTTCACGAAACAGATTTCCAGCCAACAACATTTTGTCCACTAGTGTGGTTTTTCCATGATCAACATGTGCAATGATTGCTATGTTTCTTATGCTTTGCATACTTTTTTTGTCTCATTTCAGTTTTATGGGCGCAAAGATACGAAAAAAATAGGAATTATAAGTTATTATTTGAGAATTAAGTTGTAAATTTGTGCTCGGAAAACATAACAACAACAAATCTTTATTCTATGAAAAGCCTGTTTGGCAAAGTCTTTATTGCATCACTATTTATGTATACATGCTGGGGCTGCACCGAAAATATTGATACCTCAGCCAGATATGTATTTACATCCGATTGCGCAATGAGCTACTTGGAGAAGCACCCAACATACTCCGAATATGTGTCACTCTTGCGCATAACTCCCATCTCAATTAAGAGCTCCAGTACTGTAGGACAGTTACTGTCAGCACGAGGGCATTTCACCGTTTTCGCTCCGACGAACGAGGCAATCTCCCAATACCTGCAAGAGGTCTTTGAGAATGAACCTTCCTTGTTGAGCGCACCTTCGTGGGATGCCTTTTATAGTGAACATAAGCGTGACTCTATACGCCGCGTGATTGTGTACAACTCTATCATTGACTCTGGTGATAACGAAGAAGCTTTCTTAACAAGCAATTTTCCTAGAGAGACTGGTAATGAGTTCCCTTTGAATAACATGAATGAGCGTAAGCTCTCTGTTCGATACGTAGGGGTTGATTCCATCTATATCAATAACACCTGTCCGGTCAGTGTCGTACAGCGTGATATTCTAGCAACCAATGGTATCATCCATCAAATGGAACGTGTCATTGCTCCCAAGGATGTTACAGCTTCTATGTATCTGCAGGATTTGCTCGACAATCAGAAAGAGGGTTTCCTTGTTATGGCAAAGGCAATACAGGCCTGCGGGCTGATGGATACTCTCTCGAAGATAAGGGATGAGGTTTATGAGAATCTCTTCCTGCGAGGAATGATTCCAGAGAATGCATATCTGTATATCGACGGACATTTCCCGAACGGAGAAAACTGGACACCGCGTCATAGATTATACGGGTTTACCATATTTGCCGAGACGGACGATTTCTGGCGTGAGCAGGGGCTCGACCCACAGGCACCATCCTCCACTTTGTTGCCCCAACTGACACAATGGATTCTAAAGAACAACCAATACTCGCGGGATGATGTCTTTACGACCGACGAGCACTACAGCAACGAAGCGAATCTACTCTATCAGTGGACAACCTATCACATTCTGCCTTTCCGCACGTCGTCCGATCGTCTCGTCTTTCATAGAAACGAATTCGGCTACGATGCAGTTCGACGCACATTCACTATCCCCATGTACGAAATTTATACAACTATGGGTAAACGTCGCTTGCTCAAGATTTACGAGAGCAAAGAAAGTAACGGAATTTATCTAAACCGTTTCCCTACATTGGATAAAGGCCGTAATAGCATATATCACGAGATATCATGTCTTCCGGAAAGAGTGGGATGCCGCGTAGAGAAAGACCCGCAGAAGGCAGTGCTGACCGACATTATCAACTGTTGCATCTATCCTATTGATGCTCCTCTCTCATACAATGATGCTGTTCGAGATAATTTAGCACGCCAGCGCCTTCGTTTCGACGGAATGACCCTTTTCCCCGAAGCTATGAGCAACGACATCCGATTAAAGCTTTCTGCCGATCCGAAAAACCAAGATGTTTATATTCCCGCTACCAACATCTATAACTACTTCGAGAATATGCAGATGAATAATACAACCATCTTCATATACTTGAATGCCTATGCTTACAACTGGTGTAATCTCCACAGCGATGAAATGAAGGCAAAAGGTCGCTTCGAACTTACATTCAAACTCCCGCCTGTACCACGACGTGGCACCTACGAGTTCCGCTATGATGTCTTGCCCAACGGCGATCGCGGTATACAACAGTTCTATTTTGGCGATGATCCATACCGTCTGCCAGCTGCAGGTATCCCCGTAAACTTGACTCGAGGAATTGGCAGTATGAACATTGGCTATGAAAGGGATACTGGTGACGATGACTATGACGCAGAAGTCGACAAGCGTCTACGAAACAACGGTGTGATGAAGGGAGCCAAGAGTGTCACGGCTGATGGTAGCTCTGGTGACATCGAACGTCTCCGAAATACCAACTTGCGTTACATCATCATTCGCCAGACAATGGATCCCGACAAGACCTATTATATGAAGGTGAAATCAGTTCTGGATTCAGAAGAGAAGGAATTCTACATGGACTACATGGAGTACTGCCCCAAAGAAGTCTATGACAATCCCGAATATCCAGAGGATATCTGGTAATAGAGGATAATCTTACTCGATTGTCTCTGCTGTGAAATTCAGAGTGCCGTTCTGTTCTTTTGTAACCACAAAAATCTGACGGCGCAGTTTATGGTTAGCGTGGTCGAAGATGCGGTCCGTATCAAAGGCTCTGCCCTTGACACGGATTTCAAAATGCAAATGGTCGGTGGTAGCTCTGCCCGTGCGCCCTTCTAAACCAATAGGGTCGCCAGCCTGTAACCATTCTCCCACCTTGACGAGGTTTCGCAAATGATGACTATAGAGTGTTTCCAATCCATTTGCATGTCGCATGATAACGCAGTTTCCGTAGCCATAGTGAGGACCGGATAGAATAACCTCCCCTGGAAAAGCAGCACGGGTAGTGTCACCGGCACAGGTTTTGATATCGGTGCCAGCATGATGGCGTGCACCGCCGTAAGGGCTGATGACTTTGCCTCCCGGCAGCGGATAACACCACTCCTCCGTGGTATAGTTGGCGAAATTGATGGTAAACTGGTTTCCGTGTATAAATGGATCTTTTGCTGCCTCCACTTTCATGACCTGCCATTCGTCAATATCTACAGGATCTTCATCTTGAGCATTTAATGAAGATACAGAGATGACAGGAGATAGAAAAAGATAGAAGAAGATAAAAGACATTAGCCTTTTTACCTGGTTACCGTCTGTTGTGGTATTGGCCTCTATCTCCGTGGTAACAGCCACATATCTTCTAATATCTGCCTCTTTCTTCATATTATAAATTAATAAAGATTCCATTATAGTTTCTTCCGGTGTTGATAGTCTCTCGCCTGGCACTATAAAAATCCATAGAAGTACGGGTACAGGTGCCTTGGACGAAGATGTCCGTAATACCTTCCTGTTCCATAAGCCAATGGTTTGCATCCCAAAGGTCAATGTGCCAGCGCCCATTATCATTTGTCGTGATGAAACGCTTAGCGATGCGTTCCATCGGGAATCCTTCCTCCTTAAAAGCCTCATAGACTTCATCGCCCACTTCAAACCACTCGAGCGAGATGCCAGGACCGATAATGGCATGAAGGTCATCGGGACTTTGTGGCTGCATCAGCTTGATGGCTTTCTGCACGATACGTGCAACAGTTCCTCGCCAACCTGCATGAACAGCCGCAACGATGCGTTTCCTCGTATCATAAAGGAGCACTGGAATACAGTCGGCCGTTTTGACACAGACGCAAAGTCCGAGCTGGTCAGTGATGACGCCATCAGTCTGCTCGGGCCGTCCAGGTTCCTTCATCCAACAGATATTGTCGGAGTGAACCTGTCTGGGCAAAGCCAAGTCTTCGAGACTCAAGCCAAATTCCTCTACCCCACTATCTCGGCCAGTTGTGAAAGCTGTAAGCCAATCAGGAGTTTGGTAGATGATGAGGTTATTCGCCATCGTCATAGACAGAATTCTCCAATTCCTCCGCATCCTCAATGGAATCGGCCTCAAGGATTTCAATCTCTTCGTCCTCGCCTTCGTCGTGCATCTCCTGTCGGAAGGCTGCAATGTCCTTATTTCGGTGAACTATGCTTTCTTGCTGAGTAATGGCCGCTATCTTGTTGCTTTCGCTGTTCAGAGCCGTCCAAAGCAGGTCTTTAAGTTTGTCGAGTCCGGTTCCTGTTACAGCACTAATAAAGACATGCGGCTGGTCGTCGGGCAAATCTTCGGAGAGCATTTGCTGAAGTTCGTCATCGAGAAGGTCGGTTTTGGTGATGGCGAGGATACGCTGCTTGTCAAGCATCTCTGGATTGAAGTTGCGCAATTCACCTAGAAGAACTTCATACTCGTGCCTTATATCGTCCGTATCGCCAGGTATCATAAAGAGTAGCAAAGAATTGCGCTCGATGTGACGCAGGAAACGAAGCCCTAATCCCCTACCCTCAGAGGCTCCTTCGATGATACCAGGGATGTCTGCCATCACGAATGACTGCCCCCCTCTGTATGGTACGATTCCAAGAGAGGGCTCCATCGTTGTAAAGGGGTAGCCGGCAATCTTAGGTCTTGCGCTGGATAATGTACTGAGCAAGGTACTTTTTCCCGCGTTCGGAAAACCAACAAGTCCTACATCGGCCAGAAGCTTGAGTTCAAGGATGACAGTGCGCTCCATCATGGGCTCGCCAGGTTGAGCATAACGTGGAGCCTGATTAGTGGCTGTTGCAAAATGCTTGTTGCCCATACCGCCACGACCACCTTTGAGGAGCATCACGACTTGTCCGTCGTCGGTCACGTCGCAGAGATATTCGCCTGTCTCTGCATCATAAACAACTGTGCCGCAGGGAACATCGATGTACTTGTCCTCTCCATCTGCTCCGGTACTGCCACTAGGACCACCATTTCCTCCGTGTCCGGCAAAGACATGTCTCTCGTAACGGAGATGAAGAAGTGTCCAGTAGTTGTGGTTGCCTCGCAGATATACGTGTCCACCCCTGCCGCCATCGCCACCATCTGGTCCGCCATTGGGAACATACTTGGCGCGGTGCATATGCATAGATCCGCGACCGCCCTTACCCGAGCGGCAGCAAATCCTGACATAATCTACGAAGTTACTTTCACTCATTTACTTCACAGTATCCAAAAACTTGAAGATAGAGGCAATCATATCTTCCTTGTTGGGCGTATTCGACCAGTAGAAAGTGTTGCGGATGCCTTCCCTCTCGAACCATTCAATCAAGGGGGCTGTTTGTTTCTGATAAACCTCGAAGCGCTTCTTTATGGTCTCTTCGTTATCATCGGTGCGGCCTTGTTCCTTGGCTCGATTAAGCAAACGAGCCATGAGGATATCCTCCTCTACCACCAGTTCAACCATGATTCCCAACTCGTGTCCGCGTTCGGCAAGCATCTTCTTGAGGGCCTCGGCTTGTGCGATTGTGCGTGGAAAACCATCGAAGATGACGCCTTTGCCTGCTGGCTGGGCATCGTAGGTCTTAGCCAGGATGTCAATCATCAGTTCATCAGGGATAAGCTGACCATTATTGATATAACTCTGGGCAATCTTACCCAGTTCTGTACCATTTTTGATTTCTGCACGAAGCACATCGCCAGTACTGATGTGTCCCATGCCATACCTGTTAACAATCTCGTCGCTGTAGGTGCCTTTGCCTGAGCCTGGTGCACCAAAGATGATGATGTTCTTCATTATATTTTTAATTTATCAATTTTGAATTATCGTATAGATGTCTTTTGTATTTCTTCCGAAGCCGTCATAGTCGAGACCATAGCCGACAACGAAATCATCGGGAATCTCCTTGCAGCAGTAGCGCACATCGAGCTTGACCTGCAGTTTTGTTGGTTTGAGCAAAAGTGTGCAGATATCGATGCTCTCAGGATTCTGATTCTGCAGCGTCTCGAGCATATGAGCCATTGTGAGGCCCGTATCAACGATGTCTTCGACGATAATGACGGGACGATTGGTAATATCGATGTTAAGTCCAATCACCTCACGAATGCTACCCGTAGAACTTGTGCCTTGATAGGAGGCCAGTTTGACGAAGGAAATCTCGCAGGGCAGATCCACTTCGCGCAGAAGGTCGGCTGCGAAGATGAAGGAACCATTGAGAACTGCCAGAAAGATCGGTTGACGGCCTGCGAAGTCGCGGTTAATCTCATCGGCAACACGTTTTATTTGTTGCTTGATTTCTGACTCAGGGATGGAGATGGTGAAGTTTTTGTCCTTCACCTTGATGATTTTTTGTTCTTGCATATGGCCTCGTTCACTTTAGGTTTGTGTTTGTCCACCAGGCATCGTTCATGTCGCGTGGTGAAGCGTTCTTTGTAGTACTGCCGGCAGCTCCGCGAACGCGGCTAAGTGTCTCTGGTGTCATCTGCAAGAAACTTGCGATGTGCACCATCGGAGCTCTTAAGATGATTTCCGGTTTCTCTCGCAGAAGGCGGTCATAGCGCTCTGCTGCATTCTCGAAACGTTGGCTGTCGGCGTGTTCCTGACTACTTATAGCAACATGCTCCAATATCTTTCGGTAGAGCATTTCCATCTCCTGATTACGCACCATGAGATTATGCAGATCATCATAGGGAATGGCGAAGAGCAAAGTATTTTCTAGTGCTTCGACAATGAGGCGGCTAGGTTCTTGTTTAAGGAAGCTCTCGATACAGAAGACAATACGTCCCTCAAATGAAAAATGTTCGGTGACATCTTTTTTGTTCTTATAATAGTACTGCCGGACCATACCTTTTTCGACGAAGTAAAGGGCACGGCAAACCTTTCCTTCTTCCAGAATGGTGTCGCCTTTCTGGAATTTCATAGGAACAAGGATGCTGCTCAGTACATCGACTCCGAGAGGTGTCATTGGGCAGTAAATACGGGATATTTCCCGGGCAATGTCGCGACGTCGGTCCATGAAATATAGTTGGTAGTTTAAAGTTTATAGTTTGGAGTTTGGATTTCTAAGTATTTACTAGTCTAACTTCAGTACTGCGAGGAAGGCTTTCTGCGGAACCTGGACATTGCCTATCTGCTTCATGCGTTTCTTGCCTCGCTTCTGTTTCTCCAGAAGTTTGCGTTTACGGCTCACATCGCCGCCGTAGCACTTGGCCAGGACATCCTTGCGGACCTGTTTGACTGTCTCTCGGGCGATAATCTTGGCACCAATGGCTGCCTGGATGGCAATGTCGAATTGTTGCCTCGGCAGCAGCTCTTTCAGTTTCTCGCACATTCTCCTGCCAAAGGTTTCAGCATTATCGAAATGGGTCAAGGTCGAGAGCGCATCGACTGGTTCTCCATTAAGCAGGATGTCCATCTTGACCAGCTTGCTGGGGCGGTAGCCGTCCTGATGATAGTCGAAGGAAGCATAGCCTTTGCTGATGCTCTTCAGCTTGTCGTAAAAGTCAATAACAATCTCGCCCAGAGGCATCGCATACTGCAGTTCGACGCGATTTCCGCTGATGTATTCCTGCTTGAGAAGTTCGCCTCGCTTACCCAGACAGAGCGTCATGATAGGGCCGATGAAGTTTGCTGTCGTGATGACGGAGGCGTGTATGTATGGTTCTTCTATGTGGTCGATGAGTGTTTGGTCGGGCATCCCGCTGGGATTATGAACCTCGGTGCACGTTCCTTGTTTGTCATATACAAGATAGGAAACGTTAGGCACGGTGGTGATTACATCCATGTTAAACTCGCGGTCGAGCCGTTCCTGAATGATTTCCATGTGCAGGAGGCCAAGGAATCCGCAACGGAATCCGAAACCGAGCGCCACAGAACTTTCGGGTGTAAAGGTGAGGCTGGCATCGTTGAGCTGCAGTTTTTCTAGCGAGGCACGCAGGTTTTCGAAGTCCTCCGTCTCGATGGGATAGACTCCGGCAAAGACCATCGGCTTGACCTCCTCGAAACCTGAAATGGCTTCTTTGCAAGGATTATCGACGGTCGTGATGGTATCGCCCACCTTGACCTCGGTTGCTGTTTTGATGCCGGATACGATGTAACCAACATCGCCACATTTCAATTCATTTCTCGGCATCATATCCATCTTCAGCACACCTATCTCGTCGGCTTTGTACTCCTTGCCGGTATTGATGAACTGCACCATATCGCCGCTCTTCATCGTGCCATTTACAATTTTGAAGTAGGCGATAATGCCTCGGAATGAATTGAAAACGGAGTCAAAGATAAGTGCCTGCAGAGGGGCTTTCTCTTCGCCTTTGGGGCAAGGTATACGCTCCACGACTGCCCTCAGTATGTCTTCCACGCCCATACCCGTCTTGCCGCTTGCACGGATGATTTCCTCGCGCTTACAGCCGATGAGATCAACGATTTCATCCTCCACTTCTTCGGGCATAGCATTGGGCATATCGCACTTGTTGATGACGGGGATTATCTCCAGGTCGTGGTCGATAGCCATATATAGGTTGCTGATGGTCTGTGCCTGAACGCCTTGCGTAGCATCCACTACCAACAGAGCCCCTTCGCAGGCAGCAATGCTTCGGCTCACTTCGTAGCTGAAGTCAACATGTCCCGGAGTGTCGATAAGGTTGAGGATGTAACGGCCCCCCTCTATCTCCCGAGAGGAGGATGAATTAAAGCCTCCCGTCGGGGAGGTTGGGAGGGGGCTGTAGTTATACTCCATCTGAATCGCGTGGCTCTTGATGGTGATGCCGCGCTCCTGTTCCAGATCCATATCATCGAGCATCTGCCCCTTGGTCACGGTGATGGTCTTCGTGTATTCCAGCAGACGGTCTGCCAGAGTGCTTTTACCATGATCAATATGGGCAATGATGCAGAAATTGCGTATATTTTGCATTGGAAGTGTCGTATATTATGCGGCGCAAATTTACGAAGAAAGTTTGACTTGACAAAGGATTAGTTGCCTTTTTTCTTTCCACTTATAATAAATTCGCTATCGAAGCGATGAAAAGGTAGCGCAACGAATATCTGCGAAGCGGCAATGGAAGGATTCCCTCGGTCCGAAGTTCACCAATACGCCTGCGTAGTTCCTGAAAACTGCGAGTTAACGTCCAGGTCTTCTGAAGATAATCCACTGCCAACTGCCTGGTCCTTCTCTCAAGAATTGGTTCGTTCAAACCTCTTAATTTGTTGATTACAAAGTGTATATCATTCAATCGTTTTTGAACCTGTTCTTGAGCGGCGGAGTGTGTGATGGTGCCAGGATGCTGACGATAAAAATATGCGGCGATGTCTAATTCGCAGATGGATTCTGCCCGCAGAAATAGTTGGGGGGTGAATAGCTCGTCTTCGTGAAGGAGGCCGGGCTGAAATCGCAAATCGCCCAAAATATCACGACGGAAAGCATAGGCACAGGCTGCAGCCCGAAGGTTATGATGAAGAAGAAAATACTCTCCACCCTGCTCATCCTTTGGGGGAGTGCTTTGTGCGGTTGTTTGGGGTACTCCCCCGAGGGGGGATCGGAGAGGGGGCTTCGTTGTCATCCGAAACAGGATAACGTCTGCCGCTTCTTCTCGTAACTGCCCGACAATAGCTTCGTATGCAGCAGGAACGAGGCAGTCATCGGCATCGACGAACTGAATGTATCGGCCATGAGCATGGCTGATTCCCGTATTGCGAGCCACAGAAAGCCCAGCCTGTTCCTGCCTATACATCGTCCATCGTCCATCGTCCATCGTAAAAGGATTTTCACTTCCATCATCCACCACAATAATCTCCGCATCCTCCGGCGAAAGCCGAAGTGCCAGAATACTCTCCACACAAGCCCTCAGAAAAGTTTCAGGTTCGTTGTGGTAGGTGATGATAAAAGATATCAGTGGTGTCATTACAGGGGCAAAGGTACGAATAAGCGAGCGAAATGCCAAATTTATTTCAGCATTTTCGAGCGAAAGTACTTTCGGTGAAATCAAAAGTACAAAAATTCACAAATCACAATTCGTAATTCATAATTATTTCGTACTTTTGCAGAAAAATATAGAAAAACAGCTTCACTACAATTCTTAATTCTATTCAACAAGAATGAAAGTTTGTATCGCCGAGAAGCCCTCTGTAGCGCGTGAAATAGCCAACCTACTCGGAGCAAAAACACAAAAGGACGGTTACCTCGAAGGTAATGGTTATCAGGTAACCTGGACCTTCGGTCACCTTTGCGAACTCAAGGAACCGCACGAATATACGCCGATGTGGAAGAGCTGGAGTTTGGCACAATTGCCGATGATTCCTCCTCGTTTCGGCATCAAACTCAAACAGGATAAAGGTATTGAAAAACAGTTCCATATCATTGAGGGACTGATGCAAAATGCCGATGAAATCATCAATTGTGGTGATGCCGGCCAGGAAGGTGAGCTCATCCAACGATGGGTGATGCAGAAGGCTGGAGCAAAGTGCTCCGTCAAACGTCTTTGGGTGAACAGTCTGACAGAGGAAGCTATTCGCGAGGGTTTCCAGACACTCAAGGACCAGAGTGCCTATCAGGGACTTTACGAAGCAGGTCTGATGCGAGCTATCGGAGATTGGCTGCTGGGCATGAATGCCACGCGACTCTATACCCAAAAATACGCAGCAGGGAAGCGCCAAGTCCTCAGTGTGGGCAGGGTACAAACCCCTACCCTCGCCCTTGTTGTTGCCCGCCAGCGGGAGATTGACAACTTTGTTCCTCGTCAATCGTGGGTGCTCTCCACGCTCTACCGAGATACCAAATTCAATGCGATAGTTCGTGACGAAGAAGCCGAGGCGGAAGATGCTGCCGCAGTTGCTGCCGCTGCAGAACAAGGCAAGAAACAGAAGTCAAAGGGCATCATTTATAAACCTCTTGAATATGCCACAGAGGCCGAGGGGAAAGCTGTCATCGACAGCATCAGAGACAACCCCTTCACGGTTCTTTCCGTCGAGAAGAAGAAGGGCACTGAGGCACCTCCGCGGCTTTATGACCTGACCGGTTTGCAGGTGGATTGCAACAAGAAACTGGGACTCTCGGCCGAGCAAACACTCAGCATCATTCAGAGCCTCTACGAGAAGAAGGTTACCACCTATCCTCGCGTTGATACCACCTTCCTGCCAGACGATGTCTATGCCAAGTGTCCTCAGACGATGAACGGACTCTACCAGACGAAGTTCGCCGGAGTGGCACCCTATGCAGACCTCGTTCGTCCCCTCGGAGGTGGCAAGGCATTGCGCAAATCCAAGAAGGTGTTCGACAACTCCAAAGTGACCGACCACCATGCCATCATCCCGACTGGCGTCATACCGCAAAACCTCACGGAACTGGAGCAGAAAGTCTTCGACCTTGTTGCCCGTGCTTTCATAGCGGCTTTCTACGACGATTGCAAGTTCGAAACGACAACGGTTATAGGAAAAGCCTCTACCACCACACAAAAAGGAGAGGAGAACGATAAGGATGGCATCCTTTTCCGCACCACAGGCAAAGTGATTATCGAGGAAGGTTGGAGGAAAGTGTTAGCCCCCACCAAACCTTCCCGAGGGGAGGCTTCTAGTTCCTCCCCTACTGGGGAGACGGAAGGGGGCTGTTCCGGGGAGACTATGCCTGCCTTTGTCAAAGGCGAGAGCGGCCCGCACGTTCCTACGCTTTCCGAGAAGTGGACCACACCGCCGAAGCCCTACACCGATGCCACTTTGCTCCGTGCTATGGAGACAGCTGGCAAATTTGTGGAAGACGAGGAGTTGCGCGATGCCCTCAAGGAGAATGGAATCGGGCGTCCCAGCACCCGTGCAGCTATCATCGAGACCTTGATTCGCCGAAACTATATCCGCCGCGAACGCTCTTCGCTACACCCCACCCCGACAGGTTTTGAACTCATAGACCTCATACACGAGGAACTGCTCAAGAGCGCGGAACTTACCGGGCGTTGGGAGAAGAAACTGCGGCAGATCGAGCGTCACGAATACGAAGCCCGCACATTCCTTGACGAACTCAAGCAAATGGTCACGGATATCGTACTTTCTGTCCTTCGTGAGAATAAGGCTTCGGCCAATATACAATAAAAAGCGCCCTTCTTACGTTATTATATTTAGATTAATAACAGCGCAACATTCATGAGTCCCATAAAAAGCCTTCTGAGGGCCCTTTTAGTGGTCGTTATCCTTTCCGCCTGCACCGCCGAGGTTCACGTCAAGAAAGGCGACCAGTTCTATGCCATCGGCGAGTACTACGATGCAGCTGCCGAATACAAGAAGGCCTATGCCCGTACGCAGACAAGAGATAAGCAAAAACGCGGACAACGGGCCTGGAAGATGTCGCAATGCTATCACCGCATCAACTACACGGCAAAAGCCCTCGGCGGCTATCAGAACGCCATTCGCTACGGCTATCCTGACTCTATGGCATACTTCTATTTGGGACAGCTACATCAGAAGAACGGCGACTACAAAAGTGCCATCAAAGCATATAATGTTTTCCTTGAGAATGCACCGACCGACACATTGGCACTTAATGGGTTAAAGGGATGCGAATTGGCTCAGAAGTGGAAGGGACAGTTCTCTCTATACAGCATCAAGAAAGAGCCAATACTGACCAGCCGAAGGAGTGACTTCTGCCCTGCCCTGCTTGGTGACGACAGCGACATGCTCTACTTTACTTCCACCCGAAACGATGCCAAGGGGAACGAGATAAGCGGTATTACAGGCACGAAGAGTGCCGACATCTTCTTCAGCAGGAAGGATGACAAGGGGAAGTGGGAACAACCCGAACCGGCAGAGGGCGAACTGAACAGCGAATACGAGGAAGGTGCCTGCTGTTTCTCGCCCGACGGAAAAACCATGTACCTTACAGTTTGCACCTACGACACCGATTATCCGCGCTTTGCCCAGATATACACCAGTGCCCGTAGCGATGCATCCTGGAGCAAGCCACAGCTTCTGCAGATCAGCAAGGACACACTATCCAGCTATGCCCATCCTGCCGTATCGCCCGACGGACATTGGCTCTATTTCACCAGCGATATGCCTGGAGGTCAGGGCGGTTTCGATCTCTGGCGCATTGCTTTGACAGATCACGGCCTGGGCGGTGTGGAGAATGTCGGCTATCCTATCAACACCCCTGGCGACGAGATGTTCCCTGTGTTCCGTCCCAACGGCGATTTATACTTCTCTAGCAACGGACATGTCGGGATGGGCGGTCTGGACATCATCAAGGGTGTATGTGACAGCCTTGGCGTCTGGACGCTCGAGAACCTGAAATACCCCATGAACTCCAGCGGCGACGACTTCGGCATAACCTTCGAGGGCCCTCATAATCGTGGTTATTTTTGTACCAACCGAGGTGACGCCCGCGGATGGGACCACATCATGGCCTTCGAGCATCCCGAAGTGGTACAGACGGTCAAGGGTTGGGTTTACGAGAAAGACGGCTACGAACTGCCCGAAGGCCTTGTCTATATGGTTGGTGACGACGGCACATACCTGAAAATCAGCATGCGCAGCGATGGCTCTTTCGAACAGGAAGTAAAGCCCAAGGTCAATTACGTCTTCCTAGGTACCTGCAAGGGCTATCTCAATCACAAGGAAGAGCTGAGCGTGGATACCAGCAGCGTCAGCTGTGAATACACACTCCAGTTCCCCCTGGCCAGCATCAACAATCCTGTCCTCATCCGCAATATCTTCTACGAGTTCGACTCTGCAGCCCTGCTGGAAAGCTCGTGCCTGGCGCTGGACAGCCTTGTGGATCTGCTCAACGAGAACCCCAATGTCACCATCGAGCTTGCCGCACATTGCGACTATCGTGGAAAGGACGAGTACAACGAACGCCTTTCGCAGCGCCGTGCAGAGAGTGTTGTGAACTATCTGCTCGAGCACGGCATAGACAGCCTCCGTCTCACGCCCGTCGGTTATGGCGAGAAACGTCCGAAGGTTGTGACTCGCAGGATTGCTTCCACATACGATTTCCTCAACGAGGGCGACTCTCTGACCGAGGCATACATCCTCAATCTCGAGGATGAGGAAAAACAGGAGATTTGTAACAGCCTGAACCGCCGAACCGAGTTCAAGGTACTGCGCACAACCTATAAGCTTTTCGAGCCCGAAACGAAGCCGGCAGCCCAACAGCCTCAAGAGAAGCCTGAAGACACACAGGATTCGGAGAACGCTCCGGACGAAGCCCAGGCCTCCCCCAAAGTAGAGAAGTCCAGGGAGAATAGACCTCTGCGACGGATGAACAAGGGCGAGTCTGAAGACAAAGAGACTCCCCAGGAAGATGAAAAGAAAGAATCCGAACCCGAAGAAGAACCCCAGGGACAGGACAAATAAAAAATCCTGACAAGATGAAAATAAAATTCCACATGCCCAAGTTTTGGCAGGACGTGAAGCTGGCTGGCCTTGCCAAGGAACTGCTGACAACCATCTTCGCCACCACAATTTCCATCATCCTCACTTTCGGTACAGCCTATTTGATTGAGCAGCGCCAGGAAAAGAAGTCCCGCAAACTCATGGCTATGACCATCATTCAGGACATCGACATGACCCTGGAAGCCATCCGGGGAAGACTGGATTATGAAGAACAGGGATTTTGCATCGCGCGCTATCTGACGCAAAACATCGAAAGGCTGGATAGCATACAGGGAGACACACTGCAGAAGTTCTTCTACTATGTGACGGGGTCTGGGCTGAACTACGAACAGGAATTCTCCAAGTCGAACGAGGAAATTTTCAACAGTAGCCAGGAATCGTGGAAGACACTCGACGACAAGCTCTTCATAAAGGAAGTGCAGGAGTTCTACGAGCGGAGAGAACAGCTCGACAGGAAGACCAAGGAACTGGTCATATTCGAACACCCCGTCACCCGCGATGAGCTCTATCAGATAATGATGGTATCAGGCCAATTGGAATCACGCGACTCATACGTTGCCCTGTGCCGCCAACTGCTGGAATCGGACAAGGTGCAGAAATACATAAAGGGGGCTTACGACAGATCATCCGTCTACGACAAGTTCCTTTTGGACTATTCCTTTATGAACGAGACCAACAAGAACCTGATGTTCGTCTCGGAATCGGACTTGTACAACTTTGTCCACCAAACGAGCAATAAGACACGCCGGGCGTCCGAAAAGCAGATAATCGGCACTTGGGTGAGCCTCAAGACAAACGACTTTCAGAGCATTGAAACAGAATATCGCAAAGACCACAAATTCACCACGCGGTGTAAGATGCGCCACTACCACGAGGCATTCGCTGGCCACATGTTCATAATTTACTCCGTGGAGGGCGATTGGGTCCTCCAGAAAGACTCGCTGATAGAGAACATCAATCCCAATACCCTGAAAGTTACGTTGGACGAGAACGGCGCCATCTACAGGCCGGAAGCGGTCGGACTCATACAAGCCATAAAGGAACACTATGAAACGGGCGATGGCAAGAGGGCAATCTATGCAAGTATCGAAAGAGAGAAGCGCATGGCACGCGGTACAAATATCGACCCGACAGGCAGCAGGCTGGACCTGATTTATCCAGGTGGTGCCATCACAAAATGGATTCGCAAGGAAGAGAGGAAGGAAGAATAACAACTTCTCACCGACATTTCGGAAATTCCGAACTCTTCATGTATTCCCATCGGTTGTTACCGCATTGGCAATATCAACTGTAACGGTTGCAACTGCACCATCATTGCCAGTCATACCAATTCCTTCGGTTCCTTTACAGATAATAGTTACAGAACCGCTCTCCCTCAAATCTGCCGTGATTTCGGCCTCGTATCCTTCTGGGAAACGGTCTTTAATGGGAGTAATGTTTTTGAAAGTGACGCCTTCTGGCAGGACGAGGTCACATTTCCATGAACAGATTGGAGTATTGTTGTGCATGTTCAGTGTCAGTTCGGCAACGCTTCCTGCTTTCCCGTTGGCCCCTGTCACATAAAGGAACTTATTAGGTGCGATTGTCGCACTTGCCACTAGCGGCAGCAATGTTACTAAGAATAATTAATGCGATAATAGTTGATACGACCTTTTTTATGTCTCTTTCTTTTTTTCACGGTAAAGTTACGAAAAACTTTTCATACTTCATGCATGTTTTGCCATAAAAGTAGGAAAGTAAGAAAGTAGGAAAGTGGACATGAGGCTCTCTGAAAAATAACCCAACCTTATCATCCAATAACATGCCTTTTTCGGTAAATAATGGCAGGTTATTTGTGCGCAAAACAGCTGCAAAAAAAAATATTAAAGAAGAACTTTAAAGATATTTGCTTAAATTATTGCATATTTGAGAAAAAGTCGTAACGTTATACACGTAAATGAAGAGTAAAAAAGGCCGGGCTAGCGGAAATGCGGGCTCGGCTTATTTTCTTGGGGACCACTCTACCCTACTTCAGGTCGTCGTCGACGAAGCGGAGTGGTAAGAGAGGACTGATGCCTTCGGAGATGACGACACCATCGTTGCCATAAAGCAAAATGCGGATGGGCTGGCCGAAGCGTTCCTCGACACCGGAGATGACTTGGCGGCAGGCTCCGCAGGGCGGAATGGGACGAGCCACATATTTGCGATTCCTGCGGGCTGCAATGGCCAATGCCACGACTGGCTGGTTGGGGTATTGCGCATTAGCTGCAAAAAGTGCTGTACGTTCGGCACATAATCCAGAGGGGAAGGCGGCATTCTCCTGATTGGCCCCAGTCACAATCATGTTGTTCTTCAGACGCACAGCCGCTCCGACGCGAAACTCACTGTAGGGCGCATAACTTCCGGCTGTTGCATGCCTGGCTGCCACAACCAGTTCACGGTCTTCCTTGCTCAACTCTGCTATTCTGCAAATGTGCAGGACGGATTCTATCTTTAATTCTTTCATCTCTTATTTAGGCTTTTAGCTTTGACCTTTTGGGCAAATACTGCGCAAAGATACAAAGAAATTAAGAATTAAGAATCATGAATTGAGAAATATTTTGTATCTTTGCGCACAAATTTCTAGAAATGCGCCATATTTTCACCGTTTTCCTGCTCATCTCCAGCTTATTAGCATGGGGACAGCGAACAAATCAGGCCTACTGGTCCTACATCGACAAATACAAGGATTGGGCCATCGAGCAGATGAACCAGTACCACATCCCCGCCAGCATCACCCTGGCCCAGGGACTGCTGGAAAGCAATGCCGGACGCAGCAGGCTGGCCACGCAGGCCAACAACCACTTCGGCATCAAGGTGGGCAGCACGTGGACGGGACCGTACATCGTGCAGAGCGATGATGCACCGAACGATAGGTTCCGCAAGTACAAGAGCGCCCGCGACAGCTACATCGACCACTCGAAGTTCCTGCAGGGCAAGCGCTACCAGGGGCTCTTCAAACTCAGCATCACCGACTATAAGGGCTGGGCACGAGGGCTGAAGGCTGCAGGCTATGCCACCAATCCGGCCTATGCCGACGCCCTGATCCGCGTCATCGAGATGTACGACCTGCACCAGTTCGACACGGGTAAATACCGCTCGTCGAAGAAGGTTGCAACCGCCGTTGCAGAGCCCACGGACGACTTCTTCGCCCGTCACATCATCTACCGCCGCAACAAGATAAACTTCATCATCGTGGAGGTGGGCGACGATATGGCAACCATCAGCAAGAAGACGGGCTTAAGCCTGCGCAAGCTATACAAATACAACGACTTGCCCCGCGACTATGCACCGACGGCTGGCGACCTGATCTACCTGGAGAAGAAACGCAAATGCGCATCGCGCGAGTTCCGCAAGAACCCCATCCACATCGTGGAGGTGAACCAGAGCCTCTTCGACATTGCACAGCTCTATGGCATCCGACTGGAGTCGCTCTGCAAACTGAACAAATGGGACGAGCCCCACGCCGTAGAAGTAGGTGAGATAATACGAATCAGGTGACGGGGGAATAAATTGTAACCAGTAAATGATTAAATGGTAAATACATAGATGATTACATTATCCAATATTGCCGTACAGTTCGGCAAGCGCGTCCTCTACAAGGACGTCAACATGAAGTTTACAAATGGCAACATCTATGGTGTGATCGGTGCCAACGGTGCCGGCAAATCCACGTTGCTGAAGGCCATCAGCGGTGAGCTGGAACCCACCAAAGGTACCGTGGAGCTCGGCCCGGGTGAACGACTGAGCGTCCTCAGTCAGGACCACTTCCAGTACGACCAGGAGACAGTACTCAACACCGTACTGATGGGACACACCACCATGTGGGAGATAATGAAGGAACGCGAGGCGCTCTACAGCAAGTCGGACTTCACCGACGAGGACGGCATCCGTGTGGCTGAATTGGAGGACAAGTTCGCCGAGATGGGTGGATACGAGGCAGAGAGCGACGCTGCCGCCCTACTCTCCGGTCTGGGCATCAAGGAAGCAAAACACTACCAGCTCATGGGCGAGCTCTCCGGTAAGGAGAAGGTGCGCGTCATGCTGGCAAAGGCACTCTTCGGCAACCCCGACAACCTGTTGCTCGACGAGCCGACCAACGACCTGGACCTGGACACCGTGCAGTGGCTGGAGCAGTACCTGAGCGAGTTCGAACATATGGTGCTCGTCGTCAGTCACGACCGCCACTTCCTGGACTGCGTCTGCACCCACACCATCGATATCGACTTCGGCAAGGTGACGATGTTCGCCGGCAACTACAGCTTCTGGTACCAGAGTTCGCAGCTTGCTCTTCGTCAGGCTCAGAACCAGAAGGCCAAGGCCGAGGAGAAGAAGAAGGAGCTGGAGGAATTCATCCGCCGTTTCTCTGCCAATGTGGCAAAGAGCAAGCAGACAACCAGCCGAAAGAAGATGCTGGAAAAGCTCAACGTGGAGGAAATCCGTCCCTCGACCCGCAAATACCCGGGCATCATCTTCCAGATGGACCGCGAACCCGGCAACCAAATCCTCGAGGTGGAAGGCCTGAAGGCTGTCAGCGAAGACGGAGCAGTGCTCTTCGACAACGTCAGCTTCACCATCGAGAAAGGCGACAAGGTGGTCTTCCTCAGTCGTGACCCAAGGGCTATGACCGCTCTCTTCGAGATAATCAACGGCAATCGCGAGGCTCAGGCCGGCACCTACAACTGGGGCATCACTATTACGACTGCCTATCTGCCCCTCGACAATACCGAGTTCTTCCAGAGCGAACTGAATCTGGTGGACTGGCTCAGTCAGTACGGTGAAGGCAACGAGGTCTATTTCAAGGCTTTCCTGGGACGTATGTTGTTCAGCGGCGAAGAGGTGCTCAAGAAGGTCAACGTCCTATCCGGAGGCGAGAAGATGCGTTGTATGATAGCCCGTATGCAGCTCAAGAACGCTAACTGCCTGATTCTCGACACACCCACCAACCACCTTGACCTGGAGAGCATCCAGGCCTTCAACAACAACCTGAAACTCTTCAAGGGCAATATCCTCTTCAGCAGCCATGACCACGAGTTCATCGAGACCGTTGCCACCCGTATCATCGAGCTGACGCCCAACGGCACCATCGACAAGCTGATGGAATACGACGAATACATCAGCAGCGAAGCCATCAAGGAACAAAAAGAAAGAATGTATGGTACGGGAAACTGACATTCCTGTCGATTGGCACGTTTCTTGTAGGATAGAAAGCGAAAAATAAATCTATACACAATGAAAGAAGAAAAGAAAGACGAAGAATTGAAAGAAACGCCACAGAATGTGGAGACGCAGGATAATGCCTCTAAGACAGAACAAAATACAAACCAAGAGGAAGAGAAGGAATTGACCGTCGATGAGAAACTGGAAGCTGCAAACAATGAGATAGCCAGCCTGAAAGACCAGCTTCTGCGCAAGGTAGCGGAATTCGAAAACTACCGCAAACGCACCATCAAGGAAAAGACCGACCTCATCCTCAATGGCGGCGAGAAAACCATCATTACAATACTGCCTGTCATCGATGACTTCGAGCGTGCGCTGAAAAACATGAAGAACGCCGAAGATGTTAACGCTGTACTTGAAGGCGTCGAACTTATCTACAAGAAATTCATGGATATACTCAGCAAGCAAGGTGTCAGTGTCATCGAGACAAAGGAAGCAGATTTCGACGTGGACCTGCACGAGGCTGTTGCCCAGTTGCCCGCTCCTACACCCGAGCTGAAAGGTAAGGTGATGGACTGCACTCAGACGGGCTATAAGCTCAACGAGAAAGTCATCCGTCACGCTCAAGTGGTGGTTGGCGTCTAATTAGTTCATAGGTATGAATTCATAGTTATGGCAGAGAAGAGAGATTACTACGAAGTGCTTGGCGTCAGCAAGACGGCAAGCGATGCTGAAATAAAAGCCGCCTACAAGAAGTTGGCCATCAAATATCACCCCGACCGCAATCCGGGTGACAAAGAGGCTGAAGAGAAGTTCAAGGAGGCTGCCGAGGCTTATGATGTTCTGCACGATCCCGATAAACGCAAGCGTTACGACCAGTTCGGCTTTGCCGGGATGAACGGACAGGGTGGCTTCGGCGGTGGTGCCGGCATGAGTATGGACGACATATTCAGCATGTTCGGCGATATCTTTGGCGGAGGCAGCTTCGGCGGAGGATTTGGCGACTTCAGCGGATTTAGCGGTTTCGGCGGTAGCAGAAGCGGAGGCAGACACGTAGAGAAAGGTGCCGACCTGCGACTCAAAGTACGCGTCAACCTGAATGAAGTTGCTACGGGCGTTACCAAGAAATTCAAGATAAACAAGTACGTCACATGCCCTCATTGTAAAGGAAGCGGCAGCGAAGACGGCAAGAAGGAGACCTGCAGCAAATGTAACGGTACAGGTACAACCTATCGCACGATGAACACGATGTTCGGCCACATGCAGACCCAGACACAATGCGAGAACTGCGGCGGCACAGGTTCTATCATCCGCAACAAGTGTAAGCATTGCGGCGGACAGGGCATCGTCAAGGGTGAGGAGATTGTTGAAATCAAGATTCCAGCAGGCGTTCAGGAAGGTATGGTCGTCAACGAGAAGGGCAAAGGAAATGCTGCCCGCTGGAACGGCGTACCGGGCGACATCCACGTCTATATCGAGGAAGAACCGCACTCCGAATTGCTTCGAGACGGACAGAACCTGCAATACAACCTCCTGCTCGATGTTCCTACGGCCATCCTCGGCGGAACTGCCGAGGTGCCGACCATCGACGGAAAAGTGAAGATAAAGATTGACCCGGGGACCCAGCCAGGCAAAACGATGCGTCTGCGTGGCAAGGGATTGCCTGTTGTGCAGGGCTACGGCTACGGAACCGGCGACCTCATCGTGCAGATCGGCGTCTATATCCCCGAAAACCTCTCGCGCGAGGAGAAGGAAACCATAGAGAAGCTCCGCACCAGCGAGAACATGAAACCTGGAGCAACGGCAAAGAACAACTTCTTCAACAAATTCAAGAAAATGTTTGAATAAATGAAGAGTGAAGAATGCTGCGCCCGAGCTATTATAAAGAAGATTTGCTACCGCCTTCAATTGTGCATCGTGAATTGTGCATCGTGAATTGTGCATTGTGAATTGTGCATTGTGAATTATGAATTACAATCAAGCTGTTCAATATCTTTTCGACTCTGCCCCTTTGTTCCAGAACATTGGGGCAGCAGCGTATAAGGAGGGTCTCGGCGGCACACTCGTCCTGGATGAGTACTTTGGACATCCGCACCGCAACTTCCGCACCATTCATGTTGGCGGCACCAACGGTAAAGGCTCCGTCTGTCACACTCTTGCCGCAATTCTTCAGGCACAGGGTTATCGTGTCGGGCTCTACACAAGTCCGCATCTTGTTGATTTCCGCGAGCGCATCCGCGTAAACGGGAAAATGATAAGCAAGAAGAGGGTCGTTGAGTTTGTCCAAACCCTCCAGCCCCTCTCTATCTCCCCCGAGGGGGAGAAACAAAAAGACTCCCCTCGGAAACCAAAGGTCGACGAGAGTCAAGGTTTGGTGGGGGCCAAGGGGTCCTTCTCCTTCTTCGAACTTGCCACAGCCCTCGCTTTTCAATACTTTGCCGAGCAGAAGGTCGATATTGCTGTTATTGAGGTTGGACTTGGCGGCAGACTCGATTGCACTAACATCATCACGCCTGAACTGAGTGTCATCACCAACATCAGTTTCGACCACGTACAGTTCCTGGGCGACACACTCCCAAAGATTGCCTCGGAGAAGGCTGGCATCATCAAGCCCGGCATCCCTGTCTGCATCGGCGAGGATTGCGGTGAAGAGGTCAATGCCGTCTTCCGTGACAAGGCAAAAGAGGTAGGAGCCCCCATATCTTTTTCAGAGAGCCTCACCCCTGCCATCTCCAAAAGAGAGGGAGCACACACTGCCCTACCATTCAACCCTCCCTTGGAGGGAAAGGGAGAGGCTTTTGCCCTTCAAGGCTTATGCCAAGAGAAGAACCGGCGAACCATCCTTAATTCTGTTCGTCTCCTACGAGGGAAAGGCATTGAGATAAGCGACGAAGCTGTTCGCAGGGGATTCAGCGAAGTGACCACAATGACCGGTCTTATGGGGCGCTGGCAGACGATAAAGAAAAAACCTCTTACCATCTGCGACACAGCACATAACAAGGGCGGACTCGAATACATCTTCCGTCATTTGGCAACCCTGCCCTATCGCAGGCTGCATCTTGTCTTCGGGATGGTCAGCGATAAGGATGTTGAGGCTGTACTGAACATGCTGCCTCGGGAAAACACAGAATACTATTTCACCCAAGCCTCCGTAAGGCGTGCTATGCCCGCCGAAGAAGTTTGTAGAAGAGCCGAAGTTCACGGCCTTCACGGCACAGCATACGACGACGTCGCATCGGCCTATCTCGCTGCTCAGGCCAATGCCGCCGATGAGGACATTATCTATATAGGTGGCAGCACATTTGTCGTTGCAGACCTACTGACGTTCCTCGCTTCACGGAATTGACTGGTAATCAGTGGAGAGCCACACAGCCATGTTTCCTCTGCCACGATGTGCCCAGGCATAGTACGGGATGAGATTGAGAGCGACATTCTGACGAGTGGCGTTCTTTTTTTCGTCGTTGCTGACGGCCTGTGCATCCATACTGATACGGACGATAGGATAGGTCTGCTCATTCACCTCGTCGTCTTGATTGGCTGGGGTGGTCTTTATAGTGATGGTCCCCCCCTCGGCAAAGCGACTGGAGTCTCCGCTGATGACCGCAGAGAGGACGTCGAAATCATTGTCGGGCCACTCGGCACAATAGACAAGCGGGCCGCGCTGGATAGCAGCCTTACCGCGGTCAGCCTCAACCTGCTCGTTAGCACGGATGAAACGTGTGCCCATGTTGAACTGCACCTTTAATTCATCGCCTTTCTTCCAATCGCCAGTGATGGAGATGTAGCCGTCCTCGGTAAGATAAGGCGGGTTCTTCAACTCGCGACGGATGATGTTCTCCCCGTTCACGCAGATGCTCTGCAGATACTCCTGATTATTAACGAAAGTATAGAGGTCTGAGGGAACAGCCTCACCACGCGCCCATCCCGGATAGCGAACTTTGAGGTTGAACCGGCCGGCTTTGTTTTTCTTCACCTTCAAGGTGATGGTACCATCCCAAGGATAGTCGGTCTCCTGTTCCAACTCCACGCTCTTGCCCTTTACTTTGAGCTCGACAGTACTGCTGTTGAAAAGGTTAACATAGACACTGTCACCCCTGACGGCATACATATAGCCCGGTACAGAAGGAATGAAGCGGCAAGCATTGCTGGGACAGCATGCACAACCGAACCACGACTGACGCTGATGCTGGCCCATGCTCTCCAGCGGGTTGGGATAGAAGAAGCCGCCGCCATCGAGGCTGATGCCACTGATGACAGCGTTGTAGAGGCTACGCTCCAACACGTCGTAATACTTGCTATCGCCGTGCAGAAGGAAGAGGCGGTAGTTGACATAGACATTGGCGATAGCGGCACAAGTCTCGCAATAGGCCGTCATGTTTGGCAGGATGTAGTCGCCCTCGAAGGCCTCGCCGTTGCCGGTACTTCCCACTCCACCGGTAATATAGAGTTTCTTGCTGACAATGTTATTCCAAATGGCATCAACGGCATGAATGTAACTCTCATCGCCAGTCAGGGCTGCCACGTCTGCCATACCGGCATACATGTATCCGGCCCGAACCGCATGGCCCCATGCTTCGGTTTGTTCCACCACAGGCTTGTCGGCCTGGCTGTACCGGTCCTTACGCTCGGTCTTTCCACGCATATCGAGGAAGAACTTCGCCTCGTCGAGGTACTTCTTGTCGCCTGTGGCAAGATAAAGCTTAGCCAGCCCCATCTCGGCTATCTGATGTCCGGGCACACGTATTATCTGTCCCTCGCCAGGACCTATCTCGCGGCATACGCAGTCGGCAAAACGAATGGCAACATCCAACAGGTTGCGCTTGCCCGTAGCATTGTAGTGAGCTACAGCTGCCTCACAGAGATGCCCCAGGTTATATAGTTCGTGCGAACCAGCCTCTACAGACTCCCAACGCTTGGCACCAGACCAACTGTGGGGATGTTCAGGGTTCATGGTTCTGACTGTATAGAGATAGCCGTCCGGTTCCTGAGCCGAAGCAATGATTCCTATCACGCGGTCACAGTACTGGTCGATGGGTTCGCCATTGATAGTGGCGTTGGGATGTGTCTGCATGAGGTAGGCGGCGCCTTCCAGCGTCTTATATGGATCTGTATCGTCGAAAGGGAATCCCGTCGTCACAGGGAAGGTCTTGGTCGAATCCTTGATGTGTTCGGCAGCCTGCAGGAAGTTGTCGTAGCGATGCTCCGACTCGCACTTGCTGAATGCCAAAGGAATGGTGACATCGCGACTGGCCTGAAGGCGTTGTCCCCAGAAAGAGTTCGGGGTGACTTTGACAGCAGTAAAGGGAACTGGAGTGATGGGATAGCCCGACTGATCCGCAGGAGTTTTCGTGCAACTTGTAACAATCGTTGCAAGAAGGGCAAGCAGGATAATTCTCTTCATATCATAGCTCTTTTTTGATGTTATTCTGGTGCAAATATACAAATAAAATAATATTTAAAAAGAAAAATTAATAATTAAAAATGATAGTTGGGACTTCGGAGTTGAAAGTTATTTCTCTTCACTGCAATTTTTCACTTTTCATTTTCACTTTTCAGTGAAATGTCGTACCTTTGTGCCATGAAACTCTCTGTACTCATCCCAACATACAATTGTGATTGCACCTGTTTGGTACGTCAATTACAACAGCAACTCCCCGCCGATGGTGAGCTGATTGTGGGCGATGACTGTTCGACAGATTCCGGCATCATCGCGAAGAACAGAGAGATAGAGGCGTTGCCTGGTTGTCGCATCTTCAGGGCGAATCACAATCTGGGGCGTGCTGCAATCCGCAATGCTCTTGCACGAGAAGCAAAGGGAGAATGGCTGCTATTCATTGATGCCGATGCAGAGGTGCGCAACGCGTCGTTCATTGCCGATTATCTGGCAGCGACCGAGCAGTCCCAGGTCATTTGCGGCGGCACAGGCAACCTGTCCCAATGTCCGCGTCCTGCTGCCCGTTTGCGCTACGACTACGAGGTGGCTGCCGAGAAGCGCCTCACACTCGAACATCGCCGCCGTTTCCCCTATGCCCAGTTCACCACCTTCAATTTCCTCATCCGGCGCGACCTGTTTCTCTCTATCTGTTTCGACGAGCAGCTCCATGAGTATGGGCATGAGGATACACGCTTCGGGTTGGAGTTGAAGCGGCGAGGCATCATGGTTCTGCATATCGACAACAAGCTGACGCATCTTGGGCTGGAGGATGCCAAGGTGTATCTCCAGAAGACGGAGACGGCGTTGCGCTCTCTTGCCTCGATGGACATAGGGCAGCAGCAGCATGTCCGTGTCTCGGCTTTGGCCTTGCGTCTGGAGCGATGGCATCTGCTGGGACTGGTGCATATTCTTTATAAAATAGTAAAACCCCTACTTCGCGCCAATCTGCTCGGGAGACATCCAAACCAAGTGCTTTTTGCATTCTACAAATTGGGGGCATACACACAATTCCGTAAGAAATAAAAAAAAGAAGCGCTTCGTTTTGCTGTTCACGAAAAAAGAAGTATCTTTGCATTCGATTTAACCTAAAAAACTAAAGAACTCATAAACTCAAAAACTTATCATCATGAAGATTTCACGCATTGAACATCTGGGCATCGCCGTGCAGAGCATCGACGAGGTACTGCCCTTCTTCCGCGACGTACTCGGACTGGAAGTTTACAAAACAGAAGTTGTAGAAGACCAAAAGGTGAAGACCGCTTTCCTCAAGGTCGGCGAGGTGAAGCTCGAACTCCTGGAGCCCACATGCCCCGAGAGCACTGTACAGAAGTTCCTCGACAACGGCGGCAGGGGCATTCACCATGTTGCCTTCAAGGTAGAGGACGGTGTGAGTGAAGCTCTCGCTATGTGCGACAGCAAGGGTATCCGCCTCATTGACAAGGCTCCCCGCAACGGTGCCGACAGTCTGCACATCGCATTCCTCCATCCAAAGAGCACTTGCGGCATCCTGACTGAACTTTGCGAAGAATAAAAGCGCCCTCTTAACCTCCCCCCGTCGGGGAGGCTTTTTTAACTTTAAGCACTTGACATCTATGAAAAAAATACTACTTTCTTTTCTGCTCCTATTAATAGTTAATGGTCGATGGTCAATAGTAAATGCCCAGACTCTGACGCCAGAGAATCAGGTCATCTATCTGCGCCACATCATCGAGCAGACAACCGACGAAGAACAGCGACAGGCAGCACTTACACTCATGGCTCAGACTGGAACTTATCAGGCACTGACGTATTGTGCAAAACTGATGGGCGACAAAAAGAAAACCACAGCAAGGGCTGCAGCTCTGGCCGTTTGGAACATCATTTACTCTCATCCAGAGTTCAATGGTAAAGATTCGCGCCAGATGCTTAGTGATGCAACCACCCTCATGAAGAAGAAGCAAAAGAAGCAAGCCCTGGCTTGGCTGAATGCTGTGAATAAAGATGAGGAAGGTTTCGTATGTCTCTTCAACGGCAAGGACCTGACCGGATGGAAAGGCCTCGTGGAGAATCCCATCGCACGTTCCAAGATGAGCACCAAAGACCTCAACGAAGCCCAGAAGAAGGCCGACGAACTGATGCGCCACGACTGGATTGTGGAGAATGGCGAGCTGGTTTATATCGGCAATGGTTGGGACAACATCTGCACCGAGAACAAATATGCCGACTTCGAACTGCTTGTGGACTGGCGCCTCGACCCGAACGGCAATGAGCCCGATGCCGGCGTCTATCTGCGCGGTGCTCCACAGGTTCAAATCTGGGACATCCGTCGCACGAATGTCGGCGCTCAGGTTGGCTCTGGCGGTCTCTACAACAACAAGAAGAACCCCTCCACCCCTACCAGTGTCGAGGACAACAAGTTGGGCGAATGGAACACCTTCCGCATCATCATGCGGGGAGAGAAAGTGACGGTATGGCTCAACGGCGTCAAGGTAGTGGATAACGTCGTCCTCGAGAACTACTGGGACCGCAATCTGCCCATTTTCCCCAGCGACCAAATCGAGATGCAGGCTCACGGCTGCCGCTGCTACTTCAGAAATATTTATGTAAAGGAGTTATAAAGCCCCCCGTCCTCCGTCGCGACTGGGGGAGTCGCTCCCCTTTGTGGGGCCACAGTGACATTCTTCGCTTCGCTCAGGCGCAGGCGGAACAGTCACTGCTCTCAAGACCCCAGTCGCCCCCTTAGGAGGAGTTTTAATCTTTGAACTTTTTAATTCTTTATTCTTCTCTATGAGAATTGTATTCATGGGTACGCCGGACTTCGCTGTCCAGACGCTGAGCCGCCTCGTCGAAGAAGGCTGCAATGTGGTCGGCGTGGTCACGATGCCCGACAAAGCTATAGGACGGCACCACGATGTTCTGCAAAGCAGTCCCGTCAAGAAGTTTGCTCTGGAGAAAGGCATTCCCGTGCTGCAACCCGAGAAGCTGCGCGATGAGGCTTTCCTTGCCGAACTCAAGGCCCTGAAGCCCGACCTGCAGATTGTCGTTGCTTTCCGCATGCTGCCGCAGGTAGTTTGGAGTCTGCCCCCACTCGGCACTTTCAACCTGCATGCAGCCCTGCTGCCGCAGTATCGCGGTGCTGCACCCATCAACTGGGCCATTATCAACGGAGACGCCGAGACGGGCATCACGACTTTCTTCCTCGACGAACAGATAGACACAGGCCGCATCATCCTGCAGGAACGTATTCCTATCGCTCCAGATGACTGTGCCGAGGATGTGCACGACAAGCTCATGATGCAGGGCGCAGAACTGGTCATCAAGACAGTCCGTCTCATCGAGAGCGGTCAGGCAAAAGCAACAGACCAGAGCCAGTTCATGACGGACGAGCCCTTGCGACCAGCTCCGAAGATATTCAAGGAAACATGTCAAATCCGTTGGCAGGAGCATACACTTGAGAGTGCCTACAACTTCATCCGGGGACTAAGTCCCTACCCTGCTGCCTGGACGCCCGTTACTGCTAACGGCAAGGAGACAGAGATGAAAATCTTCAAGGCATCAAAGACCCAGCCCCCCTCTAACTCCCCCGAAGGGGAGGAAAAGAAGTCACCTCATAAGGGGGAGACTTTATTAATTAAGTTGCCAGGCGGTTTCCTTTCCCTTGAGGAGGTCCAGCTTGCAGGCAAAAAACGAATGCCCATAGCAGATTTGCTGAGGGGAACAAAGATAGAAATAATTAAGAATTAAGAATTAAGAGTTAAGAGTTAAGAGTTAAGAATTATAAGAGTTAAGAAATAATAATTAAGAAATAAAATGAAGGTGATGCGAAATTGTTTAGTCTTATGCTTTTTCTGTCTTCTTGGCCATGGGTCGATGGTCAAGGCCCAGGCGCTCCCGACCTATCTCGACCAGTCGAAGGACATTGAGAGCCGCGTTGAGGATGCGCTTGCCCGCATGACACTGGCCGAGAAGATTGCCGTGATTCATGCGCAAAGCAAGTTCTCGAGCGCTGGTGTGAAGCGTTTGGGATTCCCCGATTTCTGGACCGACGACGGACCTCATGGCGTTCGCCCCGATGTGCTTTGGGACGAGTGGGAACAGGCCGGACAGACCAACGACTCGTGTGTGGCATTCCCGGCGCTGACCTGTCTGGCAGCCACATGGCGCCCCTCAGTCTCGGCCATGTATGGTTCGGCTTTGGGCGAGGAGGCGCTTTATCGCGGCAAAGCGATGATTCTGGGGCCTGGCGTGAACATCTACCGCACGCCCCTCGGCGGCCGCAACTTCGAGTACATGGGCGAAGACCCCTACCTCACCTCCCAGATGGTGGTGCCCTACGTACAGGGCTTGCAGAGCGTCGGCGTGGCAAGTTGCGTCAAGCACTATTGTCTGAACAACGACGAGGAGTACCGCCACCAGGTGAACGTCATCGTCAGCGACCGCGCCTTGCACGAAATCTACCTGCCCGGCTTTGAGGCTGCCGTCAAGGAGGGCAGGGCCTGGGGCATCATGGGCGCCTACAATCTTTATAAGGACGAGCACAACTGCCACAACCAATACACCCTCAACAAGATACTGAAGCAGGATTGGGGCTTCGACGGCGTTGTCGTCAGCGACTGGGGAGGCGCGCACGACCTGGACCAAGCTGTCAAGAACGGGCTCGACATGGAGTTCGGCACATGGACGGACGGCCTCACGATGGGTGCGACGAATGCCTACGACAACTATTTCCTCTCCAAGCAGTACCAGAAGGCCATCATCGAGGGGAAATACACCACCCGGGAGCTGGACGAGAAGGTGCGCCGCGTGTTGCGACTCTTCTTCCGCACCACGATGAACAAGAAGCGTCCCTACGGATTCCTTTGCAGCGAGGAACATTACGCAATCGCCCGAATCGTGGCACAAGAGGGCATCGTCCTGCTGAAGAACAGCCCATCCTCACCCAAGGGAGAGGCAGTATTGCCCCTCACTTCCGAAAAGGTTCAAGGCAAGAAGATACTCGTGGTGGGCGAGAATGCCATCAAGATGATGACCGTGGGCGGCGGCTCCAGTTCACTGAAGGCACAGCACGAGATCAGTCCCCTGCAGGGCTTGCAGGAACTGGCCCAGAAGAAGGGAGCCACTATCGAATATGCTCGCGGCTACGTGGGTGACGTATCGGGTAACTACAACGGTGTGACGACGGGCCAGAACCTCAAGGACGACCGCACGCCCGAAGCGCTCATCACCGAGGCTGTCGAGAAAGCCAAGACGGCAGACTACGTCATCATCTTCGGCGGACTGAACAAGAGCGACTTCCAGGACTGCGAGGGCCACGACCGCAAGACGATGGACTTGCCCTACGACCAGGACAAGCTCATCACAGCCATCGCCGCCGTCAACAAGAACACCGTCTATGTCAACATCAGCGGCAATGCCGTCAGCATGCCTTGGCGCGATCAGGTTCCCGCCATCGTGCAGGGCTGGTTCCTTGGCAGCGAGGCCGGCATCGCATTGGCAGCCGTCCTGATGGGCGACGTCAACCCCAGCGGCCATCTGCCCTTCACTTGGTACGAGAGCTTGGACCAGTGCGGCGCCCACAGCTTCGGCGAAGCAGCCTTCCCGGGCATCTGGCGCGAAGGCAGGAAGGTTATCGACGAGGAATACAAGGAGGGCATCTACGTAGGCTACCGTTGGACGGACAAGCAGAAGCTGAAGCCCGCCTTCGCTTTCGGCCACGGATTGAGCTACACCACCTTCAAGGTGAGCAACCTGAGATGTGCATTCAATGAGACCATCGACGGGAACATGACCTTCAAGGTCGATGTCACGAACACCGGCGACAGGCCCGGCAGCGATGTCGTGCAGCTCTACATCACCGACTCCAAGTGCAGCGTGGACCGTCCCGTCAAGGAACTGAAAGCCTTCGAGAAGGTCATGCTGAAGCCCGGCGAGACAAAGACCGTCACCATCAACACCGACAAGCGCGCCCTCTCCTACTGGGACGAGACGAGTGGCGGCTGGAAAGCAGAGCCAGGCGAATTCGTAGCCCAAGCCGGCGACTCCAGCGACCGCCTCACCTGCAAGGTCAAGTTTACATTGAAATAAGAAGAAGGAGATAGAGGGAGATAAAGGACAATAGTTTGGGCCCTCGAATCTCCTCAAATAATTTTGAATTTATTTATTTTTGATTTAATTATGGCCGAGCATCACGCCCGGCCATAATCTTTTTAGTCTTGGTCATCCCCGGGTTCGGGGTCGTCGGGATCGCCACCGCCACCCGGGGTGTCTCCCCCTCCGCCCGGGGTGTCACCACCACCACCTGGGGTGTCGGGATTATCTGGTGTGTCGCCGCCACCACCGGGATTGTCCGGCGTGTCGGGCGTGGTGCCTCCGCCGTTGTCATCGCCGCCGGAGCTGCCGTTAGAGCCTTCCTTCAGGTAGTACTGGCGGGC
>Ga0310690_10001955_pt1 | contig 35125 bp, 30 predicted proteins | sample AusTroGonzalo_MG_2_FD_207661 | JGI IMG/M metagenome (GOLD analysis project Ga0310690, IMG submission 207661) | Bovine rumen microbial communities from tropical cattle in Woodstock, Queensland, Australia - Gonzalo_04 (v2) (version 2) | ecosystem: Host-associated > Mammals > Digestive system >...
ATGGTTAAAAATCTATTATTGTTCTTCTACCGTTAATTACATGACACGGTTCTGCACGCGGTACACGGTAACGGGTGCAAGCACAAGCGGTACGGCGGTAACGGGCGGTACGCTGACGAGCAGTGCCAACTCTCTATGCGAAGGCAAGAGCCTGACGTTGAGCGCGGCGTTTAACGCGGGATATAGGTTTGGAGGTTGGAAGATTGTGAAGACAGGGGTTGAACCTGAAGCGGATGTGACAAGCACTTTGCTTCCGGGAGGCAATGCAAGTTCGTTGACCCCTGCGGCATTCAGCATGCCGGCATACGGCATCACCGTGACCGTGGATGTGACGATGCTGAAGGATACGCTCATCGACCGCATGCACGGCAAGTACATCACCACGGGCTATGTGTTGGCTGACGGCGTTCTTTCCGGTGCGGCTGACGGCAGTCGCGGTGTGACGATAGCCGCCGGTGCATACACCGTGCCGATGCTCACAGACGGCGACGGCACCAGTGGCGACGGCTGCACGCAGGGGCATTACAAGTTCATAGGCTGGGTGCGTGCCGACTACTTCCACAAGGACGGCACACTGAAAGACGGTTACAGCATACTCACGGGCGGCACCCCTGACCACGGCGCGACAGGACACACCTGGTACGCAGTGTGGGCGGAGGAGTCAGCCGAATAACCCGTCAATCACCCGTTAATAACCCGCTAATCACCCGTTCTTGACAGCGGACAACAAGCGGCGGAAAGGCGGAAAGACAAAGAGGCAATAATGAAACATCAAACTGATATACAGATGAAAACAAATACATATATGAGAAGATATATTGGATATGTGCTGTTATCCGTGATGGCAGCATGGGGCTTTAACATGCAGAGTAATGCAACATGCACCTTGTACGGCGGTGTGAACGGCGAAGTGCAAATAGCTGTGATAGCGGATGATGTTGTGTTGGCGGGCTATTCAGGTACGCATAATTGTCCTGTTACTGGTTGGACACAGACGAATGTCTGGACAACGACGAAGTATGCATATTCTGCAAATCACCCGAGTTCCAATAATTCATATACTAAGAAGTTTGACGGGCAGACCCCTGGTGGAGTGACCGCGCTGTATGCTGTATATCAACCGGATTGTGTTAATTATACGGCATATACAGGATCTCCTTATGTCTGCTACCATATTGATCTTGACCCTACAACAGGAGATTCCTATGCCTCTGCGAACAAGTATTGCCTGATTACAGCCGGAACAACGATAACCATTACTGCTTATCCTGAAGCAGGGAAATCGGTTTCTGCATGGGATGTGAGGAATCAAAGCACAAATGCTGCAATCACTCCGACAGCGACCACTGAAACCACATTCCAGTTTACAATGCCAGCCGGTAATGTAACAGCAAATGTCTCCTTTGTATGCCCGGACTTGAGCGGGGAGACACTGACCATTACGCCTTCGGAGATGACCTCGACAAGCATCACAATGGACTGGGCGATAGACGGTGCGACGCAGTATTTGTGGGAATTGGCGGATAATGCAGTATATGCATCCGCCACAGAGAAATGGTCAGAGTCCGACCTGACAACCACTCATGCAGAGTTCTCGGGATTGACTCCCAACAAGACGTATTGGTTCAAGGTCTTGGCTGGTAATAGTTGCGGCGAGACGACACAAGTGGAGCAGATAAGTTTCACGACCTTGCAGCGGTACACCATCTCGTATGACAACAACACCGGTAGCGGAAGTATCGCTTCGGTCACGGTGGATGCGGGCGGCAGCACGACATTGCCGAGCAGCGGCATGACGAAAGACGGATATACACTGAACAACTGGAGGCTCAACAATGCCGCAAGCGGTACGGAATATGCCAAGGGCGCGACCTATAGTCCTGTCAATGCCAACGCCACGTTCTATGCACAATGGCAGACGGAATCTTACACCATCACCTATAACAACATGACGGATGCCACCAATCATGGCGACAACCCTGCGGAATATACAATAGAAAGCAGTGCCATCACTCTGCAAGAGCCGACCAAGGCAGGACATGCTTTCGGCGGATGGTACATCGATGCGGGATTGAACACACCGGCGGGGATTCCCACCATCGCAGCCGGTTCGACAGGCAACAAGATTTTTTATGCCAGATGGAGTGTGGAAGACTACAATGTGGCGGTGGCGGGTGTGGAGAACGTGACGATTAAGGCGACTCCCGCAGGTGGCAGCGACATCACAGAGACCAGTAATGCGGATGTTGCCTACGGCACGGAGGTGACGTTGAACTACAGCGGAGTGACCGGCGGAAACAGTTTTTACAGATGGCAGGTAACAAAGCAGTCGGATGGCACGGACGTGACGAACACTCTGGTGACAGGCAAGAACGCCAACAATGCGGTGCTGACCGTGCCGGACTATGCTGTCACCGTGTCGGCGGTGCTGTTCGGCGGGCTGAAGGCTTGGTGCGGCTCGGAGGTAAGATATTACGTGACGGACGGCGACGGGGGCTACACGCTCGAGCATACGGCTGTGGCGGACGACGGCGATGTGCCTGCCTACGAGCCGGTGAGCGGCTGCGGCGGCAAGGTGTTCGTCGGCTGGAGCAACGTGCAGGTGAACGCCCTGCAGCAGACAGAGCCGGCTCTCGTCACAAGGGACGGCGCGATGGATGGCACTGTCACACAGGACACGGCTCTCTACGCAGTCTTCGCGGCAAAGAACGGACTCGGAGAATTGAACTTTGCTGACGATTTCAATGGTTATGATGCTGCATATTCATACCAGAATACAACAGCAAGAGAATACGGAATATGGTCGGTTCTGAACGGAACAGTATCGGATTTGAGTGATGTGACGACAAAGATGGGCAGCAAGGCAGTCATTCTTCAATGGAACAACAATGGAACGCCTTCCACCATGACAACAACCGACAAGATAAAAGGATTCACGGGGATTGATTGTCAGATTGCGACAACACATAATGATGTCGCGTTTGAGATACAGTATTCCACAAACAAGGTTTCTTGGACCAATCTGCTTCTTTCTACCACTCATTACTCTTACAGGGGGAAAACCAGATATAGTCGTTCTTTGCTGGAGCCGCAGGATGTGTATGTCCGTATCTTTATGAGTGCTTCTAATACAGGTTCAGGGTACCGCGCTTATATTGATGACGTGACTCTGTATTCAGAGCCTCATCCGTGGTACTATACCGACTATTCCACCACCTGCGAGAAGGCAAGTGCGCCGGTAGCTCTTACTTGGGCGGGCATTGACGGCAGCACCATAGAAACTGGCACTGAGCCTGAAAACGTATCGCTCGGCACGTGGCTCACTCTGCCTGTATTGAGCAAGGACAATTATCGTTTCGATGGCTGGAAAGTTACTATCAACGGCGAACAGAAAGCCGACGTATATATCGGTGGCGAGACGTTCCTCATCAACCACCCTGTCACCTTCACCGCCCAGTGGACGGAAATGTTTGAAGTGAGCGACCCGGCATACGGCGTAACCTCTTATAAGGATATTACCACCACGTCCGAGACATTTACCATGACAGTGAAGGGCACTCACAGCATCACCCCTGTAGTGGACGGACTGAGCGATGACACACATTTTGCAGTCACCATAGTCACGCCAGGCACTGATGACGGCGATGATACGGATTTCAACTACACGTTCACCTACACGCCTGATGCTTTCGGAACGGGTTCCGGTGCCGCCACTCATACAGCCACCTTCCGCTTCAAAGACGAGGCTTCGGGAGCGTTAAGCTCTCCTGTCACTATCCGCGGCCGCTCGCTGCCGGAGGAGTTTGTGGTAGCGGTGAAGAACAATGGCAAATGGTATGCGCTGCCGGGCAACCTGCAACACACCAGTGCACAACCCGCCATCGTGCCCGTGGAAATCACGGTGAACGACAATACGACGCCCACTGCGGCTCTTCTTGCCCCGCAGACGGCAGTTTATAAGGCGGCAAACAGATATACGCCCGCCAACACCACCGCTTTGCGCTTCACTGTCACAGGCAGCAACTGGTTGCAAGTGTCCGGCGTGGAAGGCACGTACAACATGTGGCTGTCCGAGACTGGCGGTACCGGCGTACAGGACTGGCAGTTGCATTCGGCGGACTTCAACGCTTACGAACTGACCATACCGAGCAACGCTTATCCGACCAAGAAGATGGGTATCTACAACGGCTCTTACATGGGCTATCACACCTCACCCTCCAACAGCCAGATTTATCTGCTGCCTGTTGATGCTGAATATACTCCGCGTGAGGCGAAAGTGAAAGAGTGGGGCAGGTACGCCGTTGTTGTGGAGGTGGCGACTGCTGGCATCGCCACCGTGAAGGCGCACATCGACAATGCCGCTCCGACATCGGCACTGACTCCGCAGCCCGTGAATGTGGCAACGATAGCCGGTGCAAAGAACCTGCTGGTCAATACAGTCAATGCGATTGACTTCTCCGCACAGGAGGGACACAGCCTGTATCTTGACTGGTACGACTCTTCAGACGCACTGATTGCCACTTCGCAGATTTCCGTTCCTCTGATTATAGCGGAGGACAAGACCATGTCAAGCATTGATGCGGTAAAGACCCATTGGGAGAAGAAAGAGGTGCATGTGCTTCCTGGTGCCAAATTCACTGCCGATGCCAATACGTATGCTTCGGGCAATGTGGCGGTCAAAACGCTGGAGGTCTATCCGAATGCGACCCTCCATGTCAGTGCCGGCACACTGAACACCACCGACCTCAATCTGCGCTGCGGTTGGACCCGCGCCAATGGCAAGGACTATGATGTGGCACGTGTGTTCATCAACTCGTCGGCGGCACTGTCTAAGACGCACGCCGCTATGCAGTATGACATCTTCGACGGCGAAGAAGGCAACCACTATTATCCGCTGGCCGTTCCGTTCAGCACTTCTGTAAGTACGATTGACTATGCGGACGACTATCTTGCCGGATTCTCAACATACGGCACGCATTATGTCATCAAAGACTACGACGGCGCATTGCGTGCGGAGAACGGAGTGATTGACGAGAACTGGAGGGTGGTTGCGTCAGACGGCACGCTTCAACCCGGACACGGCTATATCATCACGGCAGTCGCAGTCAAGGGGGAGGCGCTGATCCGCATACCTCTGAACTTTGACAATGCATGGACGTCTGACGGCGAGAAAGCCACGGTTGATGCTGTGACAAAGAACGTGGTATCTGTGGTTGCCCATACAGGCGCAGCCTCTGCGGGCGAGAGTGCGAACAACCGGCGTCATGCGGGCTGGAACATGCTCGGCGTGCCGTTCATGTCGTGCTACACCGCAGGAACCGACATGTATGATGCCGATGCACTGATAAAAGGCAATATAGTTATTGTGGGCGGTTCAGAGGGTTTTGCCTATCAGAATACAAGTGTTCCCTACGTGAGTGTGCCTTCTCACAACTTCGCAGAGTATATCCAGACCGACATAACCGATGCCAAGTTGCTTCCGGGCTGGAGTTTCTTCGTCCAAGTCGGCACCGGCGGCAATCTGACCTTCTCTGTCGCCAAACAGCGCACGGACAGCGATACGCCGCTTTATGCTCCGCAACGGAATGACGATGAGCATACAACCGTTCGCGCCGCCCTTGTATTGGCAGGCAACGGCAGTAAAGACAAGACGACACTGATTATTGGCGACCGCTACGAAGCCGCTTCCTACGAAATAGGTGCGGACCTCGAGAAGATGTTCGGCAACGGTTATACGCTGGCTGCCTATACCGTCATGGACGACGGAACACGTCTGGTGTTCAATGCCATGAATACGCAGGACCTTGCACGTTCCATACCGGTTGGATTCCGTGCGCCGGAAGCGGGTGAATACCGTTTCATGCTTGACGACAGTTACCGGAAAGAGGATTTCGAGCGTCTGGAACTGATTGACCACAAGCTCGGAACACTGACCGATCTGCTGGAAGACACTTACACGTTCACTACCGACCGCACGCAGGACGACACCCGCTTCGCTATCAATGCCGTAGTGCGCCGTCAGCCTGACATACCTGCTGCCACCGACTGCGTAAGCGGTAGCGGCACTAAGGCGGAGAAACGCATACAGGACGGCTGTCTGATTATTATACGTGACGGCAGAATATATGACGCTACAGGAAAACTGAAAGCGGAAATGGCTGAATAATACTAAGGAAACAGATATGAAAAAACAAATGTCAATCCTTGTTGCTTGTGCAACCTTTATGGTGTTGCTCTTGTCCCCGATGGCCTGTCTTGCCCAGTCGTGGCAAGGCAGTATTCAGGCTCCGTCCTGTGCCTTCCGTTCCACTTCGGCGATGGTTGGTTCAGGCTCAGGTCTTCCGTCCGCTGCTATTTCGGGTGTTACCATAGCCGGTAGCAGACCTGCATTCCCTTCTTCGCGTAGCAACAGCCCGATGGAAGACAACCCCTTCGGAGACCAGACCATAGATGATATTGAGAATCCCCTTCAGCCGGGTTCGCCTGTCGGCGACGGCGTCTTGCCGCTGCTCCTGATGGCTGCTGTAGCGGCATTGGCGGTCGCTCGCCGCAGACGTGCAGTCACCGGCGGCTGCGGCACAGAGACTGAAGGTTCCAGTCCCAGAAACGGGTGCGCATAAGTGGCGGAACGGCGGTGTAGAGCAGGGCTGTCACCGACAGTCCGAGTATCGTGCCGCAGAATATGTCCTCCAGAAAGTGCTGGCTGAGGTAGATGCGGGAGTACGCTCCCGTTGCCGCCAGCAGGAAGCAGGCTGCCTGAACAAGGCAGCTCTGTGTTTTATATAAGGCATGACTCTCTGTCTTTGCCGCCGCTTGCCGCTGTATGCAGTCGGTGGCTACTACGGACAGCACCAGGAAAAGCGCGAAGAAGGATGTGGTGTGTCCTGACGGGCAGGATAGGTAGCGGTTCATCTCCACGCCCTCCACAAGCGGCAGACTGACTTCGGGCGCATGCAATGCGAACCATGTGACGGGGCGGTCGGTCTGCAGCAGGTGTTTGAGTCCCTGCGATATCAGTCCTGATAGGGCGGTGCTGCCGGTCAGATAGGCAGCCCAGCCCGCCTTGTAGAACAGCAGCAGCCCTGCAATTGCGTATGGCACCCATTCGCCGAGCACCGTGAAGTGGCGGAATAGGGCGTCCAGTTGTGCGGTATGGACGCTGTTGAGCCACAGGTGCGTTTCCGCTTTCGGAAAGCAGAGCAGCGAACAGCCCGTGACAACGAGCCACAGAACCGACAGCGAGAGGAATAGCGAATTGCGGCGCAGCATATTGTTCTCTGTGTTTTATGGCACGGCGCGCTTTCAGCGGCTTACGGGTCGGCCGTCGGGCATGTAGAGTATGCCGTTGCGCTCTATGAGAAGCATGCTGTTGATGAACACTTTGCGCACCGGACCGGGTGTCGTGTCTGCTTCCGCTTCATGCTCATCCGTAGGTACTGGCGGCACCACCGGACGCAGTTTGAGAAGGTATAGTTCCTGCATGCAGGCGCGGTATTTGGTGTTGGCTCCCACGGAGGTGATGGTCAGTTTGTCTGTGCCTGCCGGAATGTCTATTTCATAGATGCGCTCGTTGCGTGTCTCGAGTTTGGCGGTGTCCTTCACAGAGGCTATCAGCTTGTCGTCGGCCTCTATGTCCAGTTGCATGCGCTCGCCTGTGTCATATACCGACGCGCGGAACCGCAGCACTGTCTGTTCCGTCAGCCCGAGTTGGGAGAACGACATGTAGCCGTCTGTCGTGGACGCTCCCATGGTGATGGATGCTGTGCCGTTTGACTGTATCTTCTCTGACGCATAGCCGCCAGGCACTTCATTGATAAGTGCTTTGGTGAGGGCGGGCAGGCTGATGATGGTGTCGTACAGGTGTTCCGTGTCCTCCTCTTTCTGCGGCATCGGGCATGTCACGGTGCCGGCGGTGCATTCCAGCGACTGCAGGTCAACGGCCTGCCCCTTCTTGTTTCCCCAGATATACTCTACGAGTTCGGGGTAGTCGATATAGGGGTTTCGGTTGTGCTGTATGGAGGATATGCGGTCGGCGCGGCATATCTCTTTCTCGCTCACGGGGTCGGCGCGGTGCCAGTCCAGCAGGACGGATATTATCTTGTCCGAGAAGAAGCGGTAGGTCTTGCTGCTGGCGTAGTCTTTGTAGCTGTCCGCCCATTCAAGGTTCTGGTAGGCGGTCGCCATGTAGAACCATGTGCGGGCGAAGTCGCCTCTGTACTCGGGGGCAGGCTCCCAGCAGATGTAGCCGTAGGCGGACTTGCTTTTCGAGTCCATGCGGAAAGAGCCGTTGTTGAACTTGTCCGCTTTCTGAACGTGTCCGGGGGCGTAGTTGCTCTTCTGGCTGTTGGCGCGTGCGTCCGACGGATTGAGGTTGTAGAGGTCTTTGTATGCCAGTTGTGACGTGTCGCGGCTGTCGCTTGAGCTCCAGCCCCACCATGACTTGGGCAGGCAGTGTTCTATGTTCATCGAGCAGGCGGATTCGCCGTCGCGGTTGGGGAAGAGCCGTATGCAGTCGGAGTACATGTCCCAGATGTGTCCGTTCTCGTGGGTGTCGGTGCTTACAAACGCGCCCCATGTGCCGTAGGCTTTCAGGTCGCCCTTTTTCCATTGCCCGAGCTTGTCGGAGGTGTGGTATTGGTTGGTGCCGTATTCATAGCGCAGTCCCCCGCAGATGGAGTCGTGCAGCGCGGCTTTCAGCAGCGAGTCTTTCTTGCCGTCGGCGTGTGTGTAGTATGTGGGACGGATTGGCTCACCTTGGGCTACCCTTAGGCTACCCATAGCGATACAAAGCAGCAGGAGGCGGAGTTTCATTTTGTGCGGTCGAGTGTCTGCATAATGAGGTTGAATGTCACGTACCAGACGATGCAGGCTGTCCCTGCAAAGCATGCGAAGCCGGGCTGGTCGTAGCGTACCGCTTCCGCAATGCAGAAGCCTGTCAGCACCACGCAGCCGATGATGAAGATGTACTGTGTGCGGCTCTCTTTCCAGCCGAAGCCGTGCAGTTTCAGCGAGAAGAAAGGTATCTCGCTGAGCATGAGCCGGCCGCTTACGAGGCTCAGGGCCAGCAGTATCCATGCCGTCCCGTCCCATGCAAGCAGGGCGTAGGGCATGCAGGTGATGCCGCCCCAAAACAGGGCGTTGGCGGGGGTGGCGAGGCCGAGGAACGAACTCGTCTGCCTCTCGTCTATGTTGAATTTCGCGAGTCTCACTGCCGCGAAAGCCGCCATCAGCAGGGCTGTGAGGCTCCACCAGCCTATGACGGGGCGGAGATAGCAGCACAGCATCATTGCCGGAGCGAGGCCGAAGGTGATGTCGTCGGCGAGTGAGTCCATCTGCACGCCCAGACTGCCTGACACGCCCAGCTTGCGGGCTGCCATGCCGTCGAAGAAGTCGAAGAACGCGCCGAGAAGGACAAGCGCGAAGGCGTGCATGAACGCGCCCTGCACTGCCATGAACACGGCTGTTGCGCCGCAGAGGAGGTTGCAGCAGGTGATGATATTCGGGATGTGCTTTCTCATAGTCTGGTCTTTACTGTTGGTTGTCCGCTTGTTTTTTGCCGTAGTCAGGTTCCACATGGCGGCGTATGAGTCCGGTGACAATCAGCGTCACCACGCAGAATATCATGACTATCGAGAAGAATACCGTGTAGCCTACCGCCTCCTGCACATAGCCTGCCGCCATGCCCGGCAGCATCATGCCCAAGGCCATGAATGCGGTGCATAGGGCATAGTGCGAGGTCTGCCGCTCGCCTGTTGAGAAGTACATGAGGTAGAGCATGTAGGCGGTGAAGCCGAAGCCGTAGCCGAATTGCTCCACAGCCACTGCCACGCTGAGCCACAGCAGGCTGGTGGTTGAATACAGGCTCAGCAGCAGATACACGATGTCCGGCAGAGTGATAGCGAGGGCCATCACCCATAGCGACTTGCGCAATCCGAACCTCGCGGCGAACAGTCCGCCGAGTACGCCGCCGAGAAGCAGCGACACAACGCCCGTCATGCCGTATATGAGGCTGTACTGCTCTAATGTGATGCCTATGCCGCCCGTTTCTGTGCCGCCGAGCATGAAGGGCGTCACCATCTTCAGCAGGAACGCTTCAGGCAGGCGGAAGAGCAGCATGAACAGCAGTGCTGTCAGTATATGCGGCTTGCGGAAGAACGATGCGAAGGTCATGCCGAAGTCGCGCATCACCGAGCCGAATGTCTGCCTTTCCCTCTCGTTCACAGCCTCTTTCTTCTCCGCTTTCGGCAGGCTGAAGTTGTGCCACAGCGCAAGGGCGGTGAACAGCAGAGCCGATGCCCCCAGCGTGTACTGCCACGACAGCGGTATGTCCGTCCCGCGGCTCTGCAGCCAGCCTGCCACAAAGACCAGCAGTGAGTTGCAGAATATGTTGCTCAGTCGGTAGAACACGCTGCGCAGGCCCACGTATGCCGCCTGCAGATGGTTGTTCAGGGCGAGCATGTAGAAGCCGTCGGCGGCTATGTCGTGTGTGGCGGAAGCAAAGGCGGTGATGACAAATAGTATCAGTGTCAGCGTGAAAATGCTGACGGGGGTTGACTGCGATGCCACCAGTGTGCTGTCGGGGTGGGGCAGGGTCAGTGTCATCACCACAAGCGTCGCCGCCACTAATGCCTGCATCAGCACAATCCAGCGGCGTTTGGTGCCTATGATGTCGATGAACGGACTCCATAGCGGCTTCAGCGTCCACGGCAGATAGAGCAGTGACGTGAACAAGGCCATCTCGCCGTTGCTCACGCCCATTTGCGTGAACATCGTCACCGAGATGTTGTTCACTATGAAATAGGGAATCCCCTCCGCAAAGTATAGCGTGGGTATCCAGAGCCACGGGTTTCTTGTGCTGTTGTTCATGTCTTTTATTCATATACGGGCGCACATGCGCGCGCCCGTATATGTATTTAAGGTGTCTGTGCCTTACGGCAGCACCACGTTGTTTTACTGGAAGTTATAGCGGTTGTCCGTAACGTCCGACTTCTCCTCCACCATGTTGATAATCTGGTACGGGAGATATGCGTAGCGGTTGTTCAGCTGCTGCACTTCGGCCTTTTCGTCGAAGTTGCCTTCTGCGGTCTTCTTCTCTCCGCCAAGCAGCATATACACTCCGCTGCGGCCCTCAACGGGTTCGCTCAGCGTGTTGGCTGCCAGAGCCATAGCCGCGCCTATTACTGCGGGTTCCGAGCCGCCGTTGCCGAAGCGGTATGCGCCCAGCGTTACGCCTTCAGCGTTCTGCACGGTGGTGCCGAAAGCCTTTGCAGCCTCTTCCAGAGAGGTCTGTCCCTTCATCTCTTTGCGGATGATGTCGGCTTTCTTCTTGTTGGTGGCTTTCATGGTCAGTTCGCCCTGCACGTCCTTCATGCTGCGGTATTCGCCTTCGTTGATTTCGGTAAGCAGAGCCACAACAAACTTGTCGCCGCACTCGAATACGTCGCTCACTTGGCCCTCTTTGGCCTCAAACGCCCAGCGCACAATCGGACGGCTCGACTTGAGGTCGCCCACCTTGTCGGTGTTCTTGTTCAGTCCGTATGCAGGTTGCATGTTCATGCCGGCTTCGGAAGCCGAGCCGCGGAAGAGGTCCTCGGTCTGGTTGTTCACCACAAACTGCTTCGCCTCGTTGTACAGGGTGGAGTAGGTGCGGCTGCTGGGGGTCACTTTGCGCTCCATGATAGCCAGTTTCACTTTCGGGGTGGCCTTGGCTACGTCCATTATTTCGAATGTCTGCTCTCCCAGACCGGCAGCAACGGTGAAGCGTGTGCCTTTCTTGCCGCTGAAAGCGGGTTCGGATATCTGTTTCTGCAGCATGCTCTCGGTGAACCAGCCTAATTCGCGGTCTTCCTGGCCTTCCTCGGCTGCAATAAGTTTCAGTTGCACGGAGTCCGGCATTGAGTAGCCGCAGTCCATCAGGCGTGCCATGCGGTAGGTGTCGTCCTCAAAGGTGATGTCGGTCACGGCGTCCTTGTGGGCGTTCTTGCCGAAAGCAAAGTCCTTGTACATCTCAGGCACGGTGGTCTCCGAGTAGTTGCGGCCGTCGTACATGAGGTCTGAGTTGGTGTTCACCACTAATGCTATGTCGTCTGTGGTGGCAAACTCCTCCTTCAGGTCGTTCATCAGCTTCTCTGTAGCCTGGAAGTCCTCCTGCGAGGGCTTGATGTCGAATGCCACATACTCTAACGAGCGGTTGGGAGTCTGCTTGTACATTTGTTTCTGCTTGTTGTACATGGCTTTGATGTCGCTGTTCGACACTTTCACCAGCGAGTCCGCCACTGCGCTGTAGGGGCGCATCACGTATTTCACGTCCACGCTCTGCTGGCGTGCGTCAAAAGCGTATTTCGCGTCCAGTTTGTTGGCGGTAATCAGGTTCTTCACCAGCTCGGTGTATTTCTCCTGCATGCGTGTCAGGCGCACCGCGTTCTCCCAGTACAGCCAATAGGTCTGTGCCTGACGGAGGTTATCCGACTGGTTGTCGGCGTCCGTGTTCTCAATCGAGTGCAGGAAGCGCACGAGGTTGTCGCGGCTGAACTCACCGTTCTCGTCGAAGAATGCGCGGCGGCTGCGGATAATCTGGTGAGGCTCTGCGCCTATGCACAGTTCGCTCAGTTCGTCGGCAGTTACATCCATGCCGATTTTCTTTGCCTGCGCCTGCAGGGTGTAGTCCATCAGCATCATCTGCCATACTTGGTTGCGGATTTGGGTTGTGGTCTCCTCGTCGAAGTCTGAGCGGCCGCTCTCAATCTTGTAAACCTCGGTGAGACGCTCTCTTGCAGACTCATAGTCGGTGTAATGCACCTTGTGGCCTGCTATCTCGCCCACATATTCGCGGTCGCGGTGGAAGAAACTGCTGCCTGAGTTAAGGAAGTCTCCAAGAATGAATGCCAGCATGGCGGCGCCCACTATGATGAGCAGTATCACGCCATGATTACGGATTTTTTGTAATGTTGCCATATTGTTTTGTGTGTTTTATGTTTATTTTCTGTGTTTTATATTAATTTTCAGCGCTATAAGGGGCAAACTATGCAGCCCGCGCCAAAATTAGCGTGCAAAGATACTGCTTTTTTTGCAATGTTGCAAATCTTTTGTGATATTTTCTGCACAAAAATGTTTTTTCTTCTGCTTTACAATGTTTTTCCTACACTATAATGTGTTTTCTCATGCTTTTATTAAGAAAAGAACCTGATTTACGCTAACCGCCATTGCACAATTATGGTAGTCGCCGGATACGCAGGCTGGGAGCCTGCGGGCATTTTTGGTGACAATTTGTCATTTTGCAAGGGTAGCCTAAGGGTAGCCTAAGGGTAGCGCAAGGGTAGCTGAAAGTCCGCTCCAGGGAAAGCGGGCAGTGCGGGTTTGTATTTGTTATCTTTTGCCGTGGAGTTTGGTTATGCCGAGGTCACGCAGGGTGGTGTGCGGGTCGTTACCACAGAAGGAGACTATCTCTCCGCTGTCCTTCACCTCCGCAAGTGTCTTCTCTTCGCCGTCCGTGCCAGTCCCTGTGATGTACCAGTAAGTGCTGCCGCCGGTGTAAGGTATTGCAGCATAGCCTTTTTCGTCATTGTAACTGCATAGATGCTCTATCAAATCCCCCAGCGTGGCATAGTCCGCCCAGTCTATATGAAGACTGCGGTTCAGATAGTCGTCCCCCATGCACACGCTCTCGCGGCTGTAGGTGAGGTGTACGGTGTCATCCTTTCTTTGTGACTCCTCTTCCATCTTCTTGCGGCGTGCTTGGTAGTCCTCCAACTCGAAGGCTTTGCGCTCAAGGTCGTCCATGTAATACTCCATGTCGCTGTCCTGTCCGTGGTCGTGAGCAACGGCGGTGCAGAGCAGGCGGCAGAAGTGCTTGGCATCTAATTTGCGACCGGTAATGGTCTCTATAGTGCCTTCCGGATTCTTTAGAAAATAACGGCATGCGGCATCAACATTCTCTCCCTGCCGGATTATGACATAGATGTTGCTGCCTGAAATGGTGGAAAAAGGCTCTCTGCCGTCATAGCCGAAGGAGTAGGTCTTGTCCTTATATTTCAGTCTTGCCGAATTGTTTTCTAACCACAGCTTCGCTTCCTCGTCCTCATAAACGGTTTCGCCGGCAGGGGGTGCAGACGGCTCGCCTGCCGCTGTTCTCTCTAACTGCTCCATCCTGTACTCGCTTTTGCCGGTGCGGATGGCATACGCCATCATGTCGCAGAACATCCTTGTGTTGCACTTCCGCCCGAAGGGAGTGAAGTCTTTGCCGCTGCGCCAGTCGCCGGTGTATGCGGCAATCACGGAGCCGCCTGTGCCGGTTATGCGTATCTTCGGCTTGAGCGCGTCCTTCTCGAAGATGCCCAACTGTCCGGCTTTTTTCATATTAGCATCGTCAAGGCGGTATTCCCTGCCATCGACGATTATATACATGACATCATACTCGAAGTGCGTCTTCGGCTCGTCATCCTCTTCAGGGTCATATTCGTCATCTATCTCGTAGCCGTAAATGCCGAACTCTATGCTGTCGGTCTTGTAGAATATCTCGCGCTGTGCGAATCTCTCAAGCGAGAACATCTTGCTCTCAAGGTCGTTTATCTGCCAGTCGTAGCCGTAGTCAAGAGCAGTGGTGAGCAGCATGCAGAAGTGCTTGGCGTTGTGCTTGTGCCCTGTTATGGTGCAGCAGAGGTATTTGGGGTTCTTGACGAACTCCCTGCACTCCTCCTCCACAATGAAGGAGTTGTGGATATATGCCGCTGCGCCGTCATGGTCGAGGATGATTGCCATCGGCTCGTAGCCGTGTCCGCTGAAGGTGTAGTCCTTGCCGTTGTAGCGCAGTCGCAGCGTGTCGCCATCGAACCACAGTTTGCGCGCTTCGTCCTGCCAGACTACTTGGTTGTGCGTCTGCTGTCTTTCCTCCTCGCGCTTGGCCTCGGCAATCTCCTCCTCCGACGGCTGCTCAAGCAGTTCCTGTGGCGGTAGGAGTACCGGCGGACCGTCCTTCTCCGCATTGTTGGCAGGCGGGAAAAGGCGGTCGAGCCGCTCTTTCTGCTCTTTGTAGTCGTTGCGGTCCATCTTGCCCTCTATCAGCGCAAGGGCGAAGACGGAAGCCATGATATTGCGTTTGATGACGAAGAACCGCTTCTCGAATGTGGGATGCTTCTCATCGCCGTGCCTGTAGCGGCGTTGCAGTATGCAGCGTCTCTGCTCTTTGTCTGTCCCCACATAACTCCAGCAGGGATAAGCGGGATCTTCGCAGAAGAACCACCACTCCTTGAACTCTGACTCATGCATCGTCACCGGCTCCTCGCCGTATTCCTGGAAGTTGGTGGTGTCGCTTGTGGCAGGGAACCTGCACCCGCCAGGATTCTTCGCCGGATAGGGGAATCCGCCTGCAGATGTGGCGGTTGTAACGCCTGCGGTACTCTTGGTGGCGGTTGTCCGTGCTGCGCCTGTTTCGGTTTTTCTTGTCCAGGTGGCTTTGGCTGCATCGGGCTTTGCGGTTGTTGTAGTCTTTGCGGCACTACTCTTGCCCGTGTTGCCGGTAGTCGGAGCTTGTTCTTCTTTCTGCTCCGGCTTCTTTATGTTCTTCTCATAGTAGGAGTACGCGAGTGCGCCTATGATTATAAGGATACAAAGTGTTACCATGAATGTTGTTTAGCTTCGCTGTTTGTGAGCTTCGCTGTTGTTTAGCTTCGCTGTTTATGAGCTTCGCTGTTGTTTAACTTCGTTGTTAATTACCTACGGGCATGTGGTCAGGAGGTTGGCGCAAATCCATTCCTCGTCCACCCAGCCTATGACTGACACAAACGGCTTTTTCCATTCCTTCTCCTCTTCGTTTTGCGGCTCGCCCCACATCCAGTCGTTGGGGTTGCTTCGGCAGAACACGCGCCGTGTCACAGGGTCGGCATCAAGCACATCAAGGCTGCATTCCACATTCAGCTTGCACTCCACGCGCTTGCCTTTGGACTTTCGGTAAAGAGGTATCGTCTTGCCGCCGTAGTTGCGAGTGCTGAAACTTACCGAATCGGTCTGTATAACAGGATATTCCATCCCCTCAAACGGGTCTTTGTACAGCGATGGCGCAGGCACTTCCTCGCCGTTCTCGTTTTCGGTGAACATGGTCTCGTCCTCGTCCAAGCACCAGTGCGACAGCACTATCCATCGGCCGTCGTGCAGCGGATAAAGCAGGCCCTCAAACACATAGCCTCTGAAGGTGAATATCAGCCCGAAAGCACTCTCCTTGCTGCAGCCTTCGGGCAGCAGGTCAAGACTCGTCAGGCGCGGGTCGTCCGTAGTGGGCTGCGGGTAATAGGTTATCTCCCGCACGCGGACGTTGGCTTTCGTGTCGTCGCCCAGTTCGGCACTGACCGACTCAATCCAGTTGCCGTGCCGGTCGAAACGGTAACCATAATAATGCTGCGTTTCGCCTACGTCTTTCCACAAAGAGAAACAGTAGGTGGTGTCGCCGTATTCCTTCTCCGCCTTAGGGAACAGGTCGGCACCTTTGTACTGCGGCGGGAACAGTTCCAGTATCAAGTCTGCGTATGCATCCACAGTGTTGTAGTCCTCGTTGTATGTCTCGAGGAAGATTATCTTCCCGTCCTTGTCGTAGGCATAGCGGTAATGTGCCCACAGCCCGAACACGCAGCCTCCGCTCCCCGCAAACGGGGTTTGGTAGTCCGTATATTCCACCAGTCTGCCCTGCCTGTCGAACCGCCAGACGGTCTTGCTGTAGCCGCCGTAGTCGTACTCCCGCACTTCCTTAACAGAGCCGTGCAGCCCGAACCACGCGAGGTGGTCGTCAGGCACGGAGTCGCGCGGAGGCTCCTCTGCTCTGCAAAACACTGCGGCTGTGCAGGCAAACAGCAGTATAAAAAGTCGTTTCATAGTCTCGGTGGTGATGCGTGTCGGTGTGTTAGAAAAAGCAAATCCGGCTCTTCAGTGGTCGGATTTGCAGGTGTTGTTGTCTCTCGTTTTTTATTTGCCCAGACTGATGTCCACGCGCCTGATACCCGGGTTGCACTGGATGTCGCCGTAGTACGGGAAGCTGTTCATCACGAGGCGGACATAGACGATGTCCTGACCTTGCAGCTCGATGGTGTAGGTGCCTTTCTTGGAGGTCTTTACCTGCGCCGTGTTCAATGGCCAGTCCTCGCTATTATAGCCGCAGAGGGTAAAGATTCCGTCGCTCTTGTCGGGTGAGGACTTGGGCGTGAGCCGGTCAATCTGGAAGGAGACTGTGACCTTGTTCACCGCCTTGAACTCGGGCGACTGCAGACCCATGCCTATCTTATTGAGCTTCAGGGTGTAGTCCTCGTAGAAGTTGTCGGCGGAAGCCTCTTTCGTTTTGCCGTTATCAACCAACAGCCAGCCTTTGGGCAGCACTTTCTCGCCGAGGAAGATGCAGCTTATCTCGTCTGTGGTCACGTCGCTGTTGTCACCTCCGTTGTTGCCGTTGTTGTCGTTGCCTCCGTTGTTATCGCCTCCGTTGTCAGCGGGGTTAATCTCTGATATATAGCCGTTCTTGAACTCAACGGTGGTGCCGTTGTAGTTGTTCAGAGGGCCGATAACCGCCACTTTGGTGCCGACTGCGGGAATCTGGTCGGCGGACGAGAACGGCTTGTTCTCCAAGTAGTTGGTATAGTAGCAGTCTATCGTGCCGGTGGCGTCCTTGATGGTCATGTTGATGTTCGTGTACTTGCCGGGCACGTTGGCGGGGTCGGTCTTGACGGCCGTCACGGTGCCGACAACTCGGTACTTCTCTGTCGTGGAGGCGTTGGCGCTCAATGCTTTGCCTATCTCAAGAGCCTTTGCGACGGTGATGTCCGTGTATGCGGTGGTGGTGCCGCCGCCGTTGCCGCCGTTACCGCCGGACGAACTGCCGTCGCCGCGTTTGAGCAGGCGCATGGTGCCGTTCTTTATCTCGATGGTGGTGTTCTGATAGACCTCCAACTTGCCGGTCAGCACCACGAGGTCTCCTTTCTGCACGGTGTCGGTAATCACGCAGTAGTAGGCTTCCAGAATGCCTTGCGAAGCGTTTGCGTCATCAGCGAGCCATGCGGTTTGCTGGATGATATCGGCGTTCTGCTGCGAGGGCTTCGGATCCCAGAAGGAAATCACATAGCCTTTCACCACCACTTCACTGGTTGAAGTGCGCATATCTACGGCTTGGGCGCAGGTGAGGGTGTCCGCGGCAACAGGATCCACAATTCCGCTGCCTTCGCCGCTGTTACCGCCGTTGTTGCCTCCCTCGCCGGGGCCGGAAGGGGCGTTTTTTTCATTGCAGGATGCCAGACCGAAAAGGACGGCCGAGAGCAGAACTGGAATAATCTTGCCGAGTTTCATAAATAGCAGTGGTTTTGGTGGATAGGTTTTGGGATGTTTTCTCTTTTTGGGGATGCGGAACTACATACCCCGCATTTCGTCCGCAAAGATACGCTATTTTTGGGGATTGTGCAAGACATGAGGCGAATTTTTGTTTTTTTTCTTGAAAAAGTTTGTCATGTCGAAAATATATCGTACCTTTGCACGCTTTTTTGAATCAACCTTATTGTTTAATTGAAAAGGGGGGTGTCAGAATCCCCGCAGGAGGACAAAACTATAGCAAACCCACAAAAGGCTCCGTTCCATAGAGGGGGCCGCGTTGAGAAAGAACTGCCGAACAGGATTAACGACAAAATCCGCGGAGTCAGAGAGGTGCGCCTTGTCGGCGACAATGTAGAACAGGGCATTTACACCTTCGAGGAGGCCATGCGTATTGCTGATGCGCAGAATCTTGACTTGGTGGAAGTATCCGCCACTGCCGACCCGCCTGTATGCAGGGTAATTGACTATCAGAAGTTCCTCTATCAGAAAAAACGCAAGGAAAAGGAGCAGAAACAGAACTCCAAAAAGGTTGAAATCAAGGAGATTCGTTTCGGACCGCAGACCGATGAACACGACTATAACTTCAAGCTCAAGCATGCGCGCGAGTTCCTCTCCGAGGGCAACAAGGTTAAGTCGTATGTATTCTTCCGCGGACGCAGCATTCTCTTCAAGGAGCAGGGCGAACTCCTTTTGGCGCGCTTCTGCAACGACCTTGAGGAAGTGGGAAAGCCCGAAGCGATGCCCAAACTGGAAGGAAAGCGCATGATTGTGATTATCGCTCCTAAAAAATGATTTTTAAGGATTACGCGCGCGTTCTTCATATAATTAGAAACAAAATACAGATAGTCGTTTGGCCCTAAGGCTGCCGGCGACTTTAAATAATAACCATTTAATTTATAACAAAATGCCAAAGGTAAAGACTAATTCCGGTGCCAAAAAAAGATTCACTCTTACCGGAACAGGTAAAGTTAAGCGCAAACACGCTTACAAAAGTCACATCTTGACCAAAAAGACGAAAAAGCAGAAACGCAATCTGACTCACGTTGCTATGGTCGATCAGTCTAACATGCGCAGTCTCCGCGAAATGCTGTTGCTGCGTTGAGTATTAACCACCAAAAATTTACAGAACTATGCCAAGATCAGTAAATCACGTCGCTTCTCGCGCACGCCGCAAGAAGATCATGAGCCTCACGAGAGGTAACTTTGGTGGCCGTGCTAATGTATGGACTGTCGCCAAGAATACATGGGAGAAGGGTCTGCAGTATGCTTACCGTGACCGCAAGAACAAAAAACGCACTTTCCGCGCGCTCTGGATTCAGCGTATCAACGCTGCCGCACGTCTCGAAGGCGTTAGTTACAGCCAGTTGATGGGGGCTATGAAGAAAGCCGACATCGAAATCAACCGCAAGGTGCTTGCCGACCTCGCCATGAACCAGCCCCAGGCTTTCAAGGCTATCGCTGCACAGGCTAAAAAGTCGTGCTGAGCGGGGATGTGAACTTTCACCGTATCAGGCGTTCTCTTGACGGAGAATGCCTGATTCGTTTTTTTGTACGTCTGTAGTGCCGGCGGATGGCAGGCTTTTAATCCCGTATTATGTATTTGCTTTCGGGCATGTCAGACAGGATGTTTTATGTCGCCTTTTTCCCGTCAAACCGCCGATTGTTAGTTTTTTTTTGCGGAAAATTTGCAAGGGTTGGAAAAAAGTCGTATCTTTGCACCCCAATTGCGGATGAAATACGGCTTTTGTCACAAGGAAGCCCTGTTGTCCGCCTTTGAGCCGTGTGCCATGCGGCGTTTGAACAGTAAACAATAACACATTAATACTATTATGGCTAAGAAAAATTTACAGCAGGAGGACGCTCAACTGGAAAATGTCAGTGAAGCGATTTCTACAACAAGTCAATGGATTGAGAGGAACAGCAACGTCATCACATGGTGTTTGGCGGCTGTTATCGTTGTTGTGATAGGGTTGATATCCCTTAACAACTATGTCATTCGTCCGAAGGCTCTTGAAGCCAGCAACGAAAATGCAAAAGCGGTGGCTTATTTCATGCAGGGCGAATGGGAGAAGGCCCTGAAGGGAGATGAGGCCGAATGTCTCGGTTTCGAGGAGATTGCTGACAGTTACAGCTCGTTCCAGCAGGGTGAACTGGCTGCGCTTTATGCCGGCATCTGCCATTACCAGCTCGGCAATTACGAGGAGGCTGCGCATTTCCTGCGCAAGTTCTCGGCGGATGATATGGTGATTGATCCGGCTGCCAGAATGCTTCTCGGTGATGCCTATGTGCAGATGGACGAATTGGACAAGGCGGCCAAGGCTTTTATGTCGGCGGCTGCGTCCAAAAATGAGATTATCGCTCCCATCGCTCTCAAGAAAGCCGGATTTGTCTATATGGCGCAGGACAACCGCAAGGCTGCGCACAGGGTTTTCGTGGAGATTCGTGACAACTATCCCGCATCTTCCGAGGCCTCTGATGCTGACAAGTATATTGCTTTGACGGAGTAAGCCGTGACAACCGATTTGTCTAAATACGACGCCTCCAAACTGCCTGGTGCTGATGTCCTTGCGCATCAGCACTATGCTATTGTGGTGGCCGACTGGAATGCAGAGATAACCTATAAGTTGTGCAACGGGGCTCTTCATACGTTCCACAAATGTGGGGTTCCTGACAGCCATATCCGTATCTTGCATGTTCCCGGCACGGTTGAGCTTACCTATGCGGCCGCCCGCTGCATGGGAAAGGTGGATGCCGTGGTGGTGATTGGCTGTGTCATCAAGGGCGATACCCCGCATTTTGACTACGTGTGCCAGTCTGTCACACAGGGTGTTACGCTCCTTAATGCACAGGGGAAGACGCCGGTCGTCTTTTCTGTCCTCACGGTAGAGGACAAGCAGCAGGCCAAGGAACGCGCAGGCGGCACACTGGGCAACAAAGGGGTAGAGGGCGCGGTTACGGCCATCAGAATGGCAAATCTGAAGAGATAGGAAAGGCGTTTTCGGGTGAAGGTTTTCAAGTTCGGTGGTGCTTCTGTCAGGGATGCGCAAGGCATTCGTAACCTGAAGGATGTGGTGGCCCGCGAAGCGGGAGACCTGTGCGTGGTGGTCTCTGCGATGGGAAAAACCACCAACGCTCTTGAGCGCGTTGTCAATGCGCTTTGGTTGCGTGAGGCGGGGCAGGTGGAACGTGAGTGGCAGCTCATTCGTGACTACCACGAGTCCGTGTGCCGTGATTTGGGGCTGCGCATGCAGTTCGATGTTCCTGCCGCCAATGCCACGATGGAGTCCTACGACGAACTCTACGACCAGATTGTCAGTTGGGGGGAACTCTTCTCCACACGGATTGTCAGTGCCTATCTGTCAGCTTGCGGATTCCCCAACACTTGGCTTGACATGACTGCGTTGCTGCGTACCGACGGGGTGTTCCGTGCGGCCAATATTGATTTTGACACGTCCGAGAAACTGCTGCGTGAGGCATTCCTTACGTCGGCCGATACGCGCATCCGGGTCTTGCAAGGTTTTATCGGCGGTATGGCTGATGGCAGGCATACCACGCTCGGGCGTGAAGGTTCCGATTATTCGGCTGCCGTGGTGGCCAATCTTCTGGATGCCGAATCCGTCACTATCTGGAAGGATGTGCCGGGTATTCTTACGGCTGACCCGCGCAAGAACCGCTCTGCCGCTCTCATTGCCGAACTCAACTACGCCGATGCCTCGCGGCTGGCCGCCAGCGGGGCGCAGATTATTCATTCCAAGACTATCGGTCCTTTGGAGGAGAAGGATATCCCGCTTCATGTCAGGCCGTTCAAACATCCTTGGGAGAAGGGGACGGTCATCTGTCGCACGGCGCGCCCTGTGCAGGTGCAGGTTGATTGGAGTAAATAGGGAACAGAACAGTTAAATAAGTTTGTTGCGATTATGAGTCAGCATGTTTTGGAGTACTTCACGGCCGCTTACTGGATTGCTCTATGGCAGAGTTTCATCAAGGCGGTACAGACCGGCAGGTTCTGGAGGGAGTTGGTTCTCATGACACTGGGGATGATAATCGTGGCGGCGGCGGTGTATTATTTCCTTATGCCCAGCCATATTATTGTCGGCACCATCTCCGGTCTTGCCATCGTGATTAACACGGTTCTCGGGGGAACGCCTGACACGTTCTCTTACTGGGTAATGGGCATCAACGCCTTTCTCCTCTTGCTTGCTTTTGTGCTTGTTGGCAATGAGTTCGGGGCAAAGACTGTCTATACGGCCATGATTCTCGGTCCTTTGACCCAGCTTTGGGACCGTATTTATCCGTACACCAATTTCACTCATACCGTCGTTCAGAATCCTGATATCCTCGCGCAGTTGCAGGCGGGGCAGACAGTGCTTGATTCCAATGGCAATCCTTATCTCATCAGTCATGCGGGGGAGTTGCTCATGCAGGTCAAAGATTCGGTGATGGCGGCCGGGCTGGGTACCGGCGATGTCGGCTTTGACCTCGTATGCTTTGTCTTTCTCCTCTCGGCTGGGCAGGCTTTCGAGTTCCGCATCAACGCTTCCACGGGCGGACTGGACATCTTGGCCAAGATTATCAACAAGTACCTCCATTTCGATATGGGCATATCCGTCACCATCGGCGGGGCGATAATCTGCTGCTCGGCCTTTGCCATCAATGATTTCCGTATGGTAGTGATAGGCTTGATTGGCACATGGATTAATGGTCTCGTGATTAACTATTTCACGGCTTCCATCAACAACCGGAAACGTGTCTGCATCATATCGCCTGACTACGAGATGATTCGTCAGCATATCATTCGCGATTATGTGCGCGGTTGCACGCTTTACCCCATAAAGGGAGGTCTGCATAATGACGACCAGATGGAGATACAGACGCTTCTTACCAAAGACGAGTTTTCCGCGCTTATGGAGTTTGTCAAAGACAATAACCTGCATGCTTTCATCACGGCGGGCAACTGCTCGGAGGTCTATGGTTCTTGGGCGAAACACAAAAAAGTGCATGGCCGCATAGAAGTTACGGGCGTGGAAGAATGTAAATAGTGTGTAATAATACAAATCAGTAATATATGAAACCTACACTTTTGGTGCTTGCGGCGGGAATGGGAAGCCGCTATGGGGGACTCAAGCAGATTGACGGCATTGGTCCGAACGGGGAGACCATCATGGACTACAGTGTCTTTGATGCGCTCCGTGCCGGATTCGGAAAGATTGTCTTCGTCATCCGTCGTGATTTTGAGGAAGCTTTTCGTCAGAATGTGCTGGCCAAGTATGCCGGACGCATTCCTTGCGAGGTCTGCTTCCAGTCGATAGACCGTGTTCCCGAAGGCTGCACCTATAATAACGCGCGCGTAAAGCCCTGGGGAACCAACCATGCTGTGCTCATGGGAAAGGAACTCATCCGTGAGCCGTTTGCTGTCATCAATGCTGATGATTTCTACGGCCGCGAGTCTTTTGCTATTCTGGCTGATTTCCTTAAAAGTGTCGCGGGGCAGTGTGGTAGTTACTGCATGATTGGCTACCGCGTGGTCAATACGTTGAGTGAGAACGGAACGGTCAGCCGCGGAGTCTGCTCCATGGATGCTGAAGGATGCCTCACCGGAGTGGTGGAGCGCACGCAGATTGAGAGTGTCGGCGGGAATGTCATCTATACAGAGAACGGAAAGGACACGGTTATTGATCCGCTCACGCCTGTTTCCATGAACATGTGGGGGTTCACGCCCGAGTATTTCGATTATACGGAAGAGGCGTTCCGCACCTTCCTGCATGAATACGGGCAGGATCTCAAGAAGGAGTTCTATATTCCGACACTGGTCAATAGTCTGATTCAGTCCGGCAAGGCGGTATGCCGCGTGCTGGATACACCTTCCCGTTGGTTCGGTGTCACTTATGCCGAAGACCGCGAGCAGGTTGTGATGAAACTCAATGAGTTGATTCATAAAGGAGTCTATCCCGAACGCCTCTTTTAAGGAGACGGACAAGGGTAGGGGATTGCTTGCAAACAATTAAAAAATAGTATATGTCGCGTGTTCTTGTTACTGGTGGAACGGGGTATATCGGCTCGCACACGGTGGTATGCCTGATGCAGCAGGGTTTTGATGTCACGGTAGTGGATAATCTGAGCAACTCGGATATCCGGGTGCTTGACGGCATTGAGGGTATTGTCGGCCGCCGTCCTGATTTTGTGCAGGCCGACTGTCTTGACAAGGCGGCTCTCTCCCGCATCATGGAGCGTTTCCCGGATATTCAGGCCGTTATCCACTTTGCCGCCAGCAAGGCGGTCGGCGAGTCGGTGGAGCAGCCCCTCAAGTATTACCGCAACAATATCGGTTCGCTTGTCAATCTGCTGGAAGTCATGCAGGAGCACAAGGTGAACGCCCTTGTTTTCTCGTCTTCCTGCACGGTCTATGGACAGCCGGATGGACAGCATCTGCCGGTGGATGAGTCTGCGCCGATTCAGACCGCTCTTTCGCCTTACGGCAATACCAAGCAGATTAACGAGGAGATTATACGCGATACCGTGCATGCCGATGAAAACCTCAGTGCGGTCATCCTGCGTTATTTCAATCCGATAGGGGCGCATAAGTCGGCATTGATAGGTGAACTGCCAAACGGAGTTCCCAACAATCTTCTGCCGTTTGTAACGCAGACGGCTGCCGGCCTTCGCCCGAAACTGCGCGTCTTTGGCGATGACTACAACACGCCCGATGGTTCTTGCATCCGCGACTATATCTATGTGGTGGATCTGGCGCAGGCGCATGTCAAGGCGGTAGAGCGTCTTCTTTCCGGCCGTATGGAGGACCATGTGGAGGTCTTCAATCTTGGAACGGGGCGCGGACTCAGTGTGCTGGAGATTCTCCGTACCTTCATTCGTGTGACGGGACGTGATGTTCCTTACGAGATTGTGGGTCGTCGCGAAGGGGATATTGAGCAGGTGTGGGCCGACCCGTCCAAAGCCAACCGTGTCCTGGGGTGGAAGGCTGATACGCCCATGGATGAAGTGCTTCTTTCTGCATGGAACTGGGAAAAGCACCTGAGAAACATTAAATGACTTTGCGCACATGGCACTTTATCCGCTTCTTTTCCAGCCTGTTGTAAAACCCAAAGTGTGGGGCTCGGAGACATGGGCGTTGTCAGGCTACGGCGATGACCTGTCGGTGGTCTCCAACGGTTTTCTGGCGGACAACTCAATAGCCGAAGTCCTTGAGATATACATGGACGAACTGGTGGGGGAGCATGTCTACAGCCGCTTCGGTAACACCTTTCCGCTCCTCTTTAAGTTCATAGACGCTCAGGACGACCTCAGCATACAGGTGCATCCCGACGACTTGCAGGCAGCCCGGCTCGGAATGCAGGGGAAAGCGGAGATGTGGTACGTAACTGGCGCAACGTCAGAAGCTTCGCTCGTCATGGGCTTTGCCCGTGACACCTCGGAGGAAGAGGTGCGCCGCCGTCTGGATGACGACAGTATAATGGATATTTTGCAGGTGGTGCCTGTCAGGAAAGGCGATGTCGCCTATATTCCGGCCGGCACGGTTCATGCACTGCGCCGCGGTACACAGGTGGCCGAGATACAGCAGACCAGTGACCTGACTTTCCGCCTCTACGACTACCATCGCCCCGGGCTTGACGGTCGACTGCGTCCGCTGCATATTGACGAGTCGATGGCAGTGCTCAACTTCGGCGGACTGAAAGAGCCTCTGGCAGACTATAAGCCGCAGAGCGGTACGCCTGTCACACTGGTGAGAGATCCGCATTTTGTCACTTCGCTTCTATGCCTTGACCGCCCTGTCAGCCGCGATTATGCCGTACTTGACTCTTTTGTGGTCTATATGTGCACCGAGGGGGAGGTGGCTGTTCAGTGCATCGGCTCGGATGTACCGGAGGTGGTGGTCAGCGCAGGCCAGACGCTGCTTGTCCCTGCCTCACTGCCGGACGTCAGGCTGCGCCCGGCAACTGGCTCTGCAGTGCTGCTGGAGGTGACAGTGCCTTGACCGGCAGACAGGCAGTAGCGGCAGCCGATAACATATTTCCAAATGGACGAAAAGAAAAACATAGGCATGCTGTTTAACCGCATAGCCGGCCGTTATGATTTGCTAAACCACCTCCTTTCGTTCAACACCGACCGCAGGTGGCGCAGAAAGGCAGCAGCGGCAGCCGTTGAGGGGAGTACTATTGGTAGATGTCTGGATGTGGCGGTAGGCACTGGCGACCTTGCCATCGAACTTGCACGAAATCAGGGCAACAGACAGACAGGGTGGCACATAACAGGCATTGACCTCTCGCGTGAGATGATGCGTCTCGGCGAGCAGAAAGTGCAGAAAATCGGTTTGCAGGACAGAATTACTTTTTTGTACGGGAGTGCGCTAGACCTGCCGTTTGAGGACAACAGTTTTGATGTAGTTACGTGTGCCTATGGAGTGCGCAACTTTTCCGATACAAGCCGTGGACTGCGGGAAATGCAGCGGGTGATGAAATTCGGTGGCAGACTGATGATTTTAGAGTTCTCGTATCCTGACAACAAACTTGCAGCCTGTGCCTACGACCTTTATTTCTCGCACATCCTGCCTTTGGTAGGTAGGATTCTCAGTCGCGACAAGACGGCTTACACCTATCTGAATCGCAGCGTGAAAAACTTCGTGTGGGGTGAGGATATGTGCAGTCTGTTGGGCAAATCGGGCTTCAAGAACGCGGAATACCAGCCGCTGACATTTGGAATAACAACCATCTACACAGCGACAAAATGAATAAGAATATATCTTCTGGCAGTAGGGTGCTGCTGTGGATAAAGATAATCCGTCCGCAGACATTGTCCGCTTCGATGTGCCCTGTGCTGACGGGGTTGATGGTGGCATACTGGCAGATGGGCTGTATCAGTTTGCGGTGTGTGGTGACAGGCGTGATAACATTGCTTTGCGCGTTGACACTGCAGATACTCAGCAATCTGATAAACGACTACTATGATTTTGTTCGTGGCGCCGACAAACGCGGTAGGGTGGGGTTCTCTCGCGCCCTTGCAGAAGGTGAGGTCCGCGCGCGGAGTGTGCGCATAGCCTGCTTTGTGGCACTTGGTGCAGTTGTGCTGACAGGATTGTATCTCTGTTATATCGGCGGCTGGCTGGTGCTGTGCATAGGACTGACGGCTTTGCTTTTCGCTTGGCTTTATACAGCCACTGACTACTCACTCTCCTACCTCGGCATAGCCGACATCTTTGTTTTTCTCTATTATGGGGTGATTGCCACGGTAGGGACGGCGTGGTTGCAATACAGGGTGGTGGAGGCGGATTTTTCCTTCAGAAACCTGTTTGCCACTTCTTTTTATGCGGGAGCGGTCTGCGGCTTGATTTCAATGTGTGTGTTGGCTGTCAATAATATACGAGACATTGAGGATGATCGTGCGGTCGGCAAACGCACATTTCCGGTCCGTTTCGGCAAAACGGCGGCTCTGGCACTCTTCGGCATTATTGTCGCTCTGATGCCGGTATTTGCATGGCTGGCTTTCGGTCTGAGTCCGGCATTAGGGGTAATAGTGCCTGCCCTGTATTTGTATTTGTGTGTGTTGCGGGCAAAGGGGGCAGAATATAACAAATGTCTTGTAATGGCAGGGTTGGTAAACTTCTTTTATATCCTGCTTGTCATGTTTAGTTTTTGATTTTGGCAGAAAAATGTATTTTTATTTGTTTGGGATTTTTGTTGTCTTTTTACAATTGTAAAAAGACATTACCACATTGCTAGTGAATCACTTTTTCGAGCAGAGGAGGCTTCTTATGCAGTTTTTTTTCTGTCTAGTATGACAGATTAAAAATAGAATATGATGAAATGCGCATATCTTTTACTTATTCTTCTGCTGGTGGCTTTTGGCGAGGTCACGCTGATGCTTGTACCGGCGACCGTTGTTTCGGAGGTGATGGTGCAAGGCTGAAAGCACATTTTATATTTTAATATAGGAAAAGAGTTTGTGTTTTTGTTTTTACGGAAATCTTGTGTCATACAAGTCTCTGCAGTTTTTTATAGTTGTTATATTTTTTCTGCAAAGATGACACTCTTCCTCTTATTAACTCAAATACGGAATTGTACAGGTGCCTCTTATTGGTTCCTGTATAGAACGGGTGATTATCGGGTGATTAACGGGTGATTATCGGGTGATTCGGTGGCTTGCCAGTACAAAAAAAGCAGCAAGACCTCTTGCTCGAGAAAACTCCTAAAAATAGGATTTGGGGTGTGGAAAGCCTTTGTAATCCGACCACCGTTCCGCTACCGCTTGCGCGGGTCACGGCAGAACGTATCGGCGCGCCATTGGCAGACTATGGACCCCGTTTGAAAAATTCTGTTGAGTTTTCCGGTCTCTGGGCCTTGCTGCAGACCGCTGTCCGCTTTTTTATCGTGTATGCCACGCAAGGGTTACTACCACTCGGTGGCACATGGTGTTCATGTCAAACGCATCCGGCGTCCAGCTGTCATCCGAAACGGCGAAGGGCTGCATGGTGCTGTCCTGCCAGCGGAACTGATAAGCCAGTTGTGCGATGAAGTTGTGTCCTCGGTAGCCGATGCCGGCCGAGGCGTAATGTGCGGTGTGCCAATTCCTGAAATCACAGTCGGTGCGCACGTCGTTCGCTGCCGGCAGGAATTGCAGGTCCCGCGCGAGGAACGATGACTCGCAGGCATAACCCGCATTCAGGAACAGGTTCGGAAGAGGGACTGCTTCAAATCCTGCTTTGAGCGTGTGCACGTCGTTAAGCTGGCGTACATGACGGTAGTCGTACTGCAGACTGACCATCCCGCGTTGTCCGATAAGGAATGTCGTTCCCACTGTGGTGCGGAGCGGCAGGGTCAGTTTCCCTCTTCCTTCGAAGAATGGGGTTTCCGTTTCAGTGCTGCTTCCGTCGGTTTTATATAGTCCCATGATGGCGTTTGTCCGTGTCGTGATATGCGCGAGCACGGGGGTCTGTACCGATAGGCCGGCGCGGAACCAGTCAAGCGGCCGGTAGATTAAGCCCGCGCTGCCACTGATGCCCGTGCCTCGTTGGTTGATGTAGGAATGCAGTTGCGTGTAGTCTTTGCTCGACGGGGCAAGCGCCTCTTCGTAGGTCAGGTGTTTCGAGTAGTACAGTGCACGGATGTTCAGCCCTGCGCCTACGAACCAGTGGTGGTCAATGTTGCCTGCCCAGTGGATGGTGTATTCGTCCACGTAGCCGGACTCTTCAGTTTTCAGGGCGGTAGACGGTTGTATTCCGTATGCCGCATCCCAGCCGAGGAATCCAATCGTGTCGCCGGTGGCGTCTATGTCATAGACTGGGTCTATCATGTAGGTCCAGTAGCCCAGTTCCGCCAGCCAGCCGGTCTGGTTGCTGTTGAAACGGGAGGCTGCCATCTGCTGTTCGTTGGCACTGCCAGTTTGATCAAGCATTAGACTGGCTATCGAGGGCTGTTGGCTGCCGAAGGCAAGACTGGTCCGGTTGAATGATTGCAGGCGGTTGAACGACAGCATGAAGTTGCAGAAACGGAGTCCGCCGCTCTCTTTGCGGTTTTCCAGTGCGAACACCAGAGAGGCTTGGGGCAGGGAGAAAACGGCTGTTGTCAGGGCGCTGCCGTCGGCCTCTTTCCCGTTGGTCATCTGACGGTTTTTCTGCCATTGTTCGGCAAACGAGAACGACACCTCCATCCTTCGGTACAATCCCAGTCCGGCGGGATTGTCCAGTACGGCTGACGGGTCGGCTCCCACCGAGGCCATCGCTCCGGCCATTGCCGTATAGCGCGCCGTTCCCTGGATGCTCCGTTCACCGAACAGTTGTGCGTCCTGTGCGGCGGCCGTGCTGCACCAAAGTGCTGCGGCGGGCAGCAGCAGATGCAGAATCCTGTGGAACGGTCGGGTACTCATGGTCTTTTTCGTGTTTGTCTCAACGTCTAATAATGGCTTTCACCACAGTGTCTGTCACTTGCAGGAACTGCACTCTTTCAGGAGCCTGCTGCTGTTTTTTTCCGGCAGGTTCCGTTGTTGGGGTCTTGTCTTTCGTCTCTTCCTGTTGTGGGGCGGGAGTGGCCTGTTTGGAGCCTTGCTTGACGGCTTTCTGTGTTGTGCGGGCCGTTGGAAGCGGGTGGTAGGCGTCGTCCACATAGTCGTCGGCCTGTATCAGAGGTCGTACTCCTGCTGCCAGCAGGATGGTCAGAAACAGAAGAAGTGCTGTCCTTTTCATGTCTTTCCTGTCGGTGTTCTCCGCGTGATGTCCGCGGAGTATACACCTTATATTATTATTTTCCGAATCCGATGATGCTGCGCACCTCTTCCAGGGTCTTTTTTGCGCTTGCTGAAGCGTGCTCCGCTCCGGCCGCTGCCACGCGGTTCAGATAGTCGTCATTGCGCTGGAACTCAAGGATGCGTTCGCGGATGGGCGCACAGAAGGCGTTGATGTCCGCGGCCAGTTGTTTCTTCAGGTCGCCGTACCGGATGGTCATGTTGTTGTACTGGTCGTTGAAGTAGTCGTAGGTCTCTTTTCCTGATACAAGTTCCAGCATCGTGAACAGGTTCTGGATGGGTTCCGGCTTCTCCTGGTTGGGTTGCGTGGGTCCGCTGTCGGTGACAGCGCGCATGACTTTCTTCTTGATGGTCGCTTCGTCATCACAGAGATAGATGGCGTTTCCTTCGCTCTTGCCCATCTTGCCGCTGCCGTCTAATCCGGGGACTTTCACGGCCTTGTCGTTGAAATGGAACGATTCCGGTTCTTTGAAGTACTCCACGCCGTAGATGCGGTTGAACCGCCGTGCGAACAGGCGCATCATCTCCATGTTCTGCTCCTGGTCCTTGCCCACCGGCACTTTGTCCGCTTTGTGTGCCAGCACATCGGCCGCCATCAGGGTCGGGTAGGTCAGCAGTCCCGCGTTCACGTTGTTGGGCTGGGTACGTGCCTTCTCCTTGAAACTCGTCACGCGCTCCAGTTCGCCTAAATAGGCGTTCATGTTCAGATACAGATAGAGTTCCAGCACGGGCTTGACGTCGCTCTGGATGTAGATGGGGGCTTTCTCCGGATCAATGCCGCAGGCCAGATACTCAGAGAGTATGGTCTTGACGGAACGCTTCAGATTCTCGGGGGTCGGGTGTGTGGTCAGGGAGTGCCAGTCGGCGATAAAGAACATGCACTGGTATTCGTCCTGCATCTTTACGAAACTCTTGACAGCCCCGAAATAGTTGCCTAAATGCAGATTGCCGGTCGGCCGTATGCCGCTGATTACTTTTTCCATATCCTCTTTGTTTGTCCGTTATTCGATGGGAAGGGAACGGTTGATGCGTTGTTCCAGAGCCGTCAGAGTCTCTGTCTTGATGATGCCCGGAATCTCTTGAATCTGGCGGTTCAGAAGTTGCATGAGATGTTGGTCGTCACGGGCGTATAGTTTGATCAGCATCGAGAAGGTGCCGAGCGTGAACTGACTCTCCACGACTTCCGGTATCTTCTCCAGTTCTGTGCTCACCGAGTCGTACATCGAGCCTCTTTCAAGCGTGATGCCGACATAGACGCACAGGTTGTAACCAAGCATCTTCGGGTTTACCTGATAGGAGGAGCCTAACACGACACCGTTGTCCGCCAGTTTCTGCACGCGCTGGTGAATGGCGGCACGGCTTACTTTGCATTCTGCTGCGATGTCCTTGAAAGGTATGCGCGCGTTCTGCGTGATGATTCGCAGAATCTTACGGTCCAGTTCATCAATCTTTTCCACAATCATAAATCCTTTCTTTTTTTGATAAAACTTTCAATAAAACTTCTTTCGGGGGACAAAAGTACTGCTTTTTTTTGATATATGCAAGATTTTTTGTACTTTTGCAACCTGTTTTCGTCAGAATATGTCATAAATTCAGATTTACAGCCTTTCATGTCAGGAAATATCTCTGAAAACCTTGAAGAGTATGTCGCATTGCATAGCGCGGCTGAACCGGAGGTCCTGCAGCAGATAGCAAGGGCCACACACCTCAATGTCCTCAATCCGCACATGCTTTCGGGGCATCTGCAGGGGCGTCTGCTGGCTGTCTTCAGCCGGATGATACGGCCGAGACGTATCCTCGAATTGGGGACATATACGGGATATTCGGCTCTCTGTCTGGCCGAGGGGGTGCAGCAGGAGGTCGTCACTGTCGAGCGCAACGATGAGTTGGAAACGGTTATTCGGCAGAACTTGGCCCTTTCGCCGGAGGGCGGAAAGGTCCGGCTGCTGATAGGCGACTGCCTGCAGGTGGTGCCTCAACTCAGCGGGGAGTTTGACCTTGTGTTCATTGATGCCGACAAGCGGGAGTACCTGCGTTATCTCGACCTTGTGCTCGACAAGGTTCCTTCCGGGGGCTGGATTCTGGCCGACAATACGCTCTGGGACGGACATGTCATCGATCCTGCCTACGATCGCGACCGTCAGACTCTTGCCTTGCGCGAGTTTAACGACCGCGTAGCCGCTGACCCGCGTCTTGACCCGCTTGTCCTTCCTCTCCGCGACGGCCTGACTGTGATTCGCAAGCGGGCACTTTGAACGGAAACTTTCAATTCTTCGCGCCCTCATGGTCGCCAACTTCATCCGTATCTTCCTCCGCTCTCTTATAAAAATTTGAAAATTAGGTACGTGGACATCTTGCTTGCGTAAAATACGAGAAGATGATGCGGTTATTATTCTGTAAAATGCACACTTTTTGCAGAATTTTGCCCGACTGCTTGCACCTTTCAAAAAAAAGCAGTAATTTTGCAAACAGAATTTTTAGGAGGATTAAGTATATGAATACTGTCGCATTGGATAGAAGTTTGTTTACAGTATCTGTTCCTTCGGTGGATGTCAAAAAGTTCAAGCAGTTCATCAAGTTGATGGGCTGGACGGCTACGGTGGCACCTACTCCGGCGCGTGCGCGTCTGTACGACCCGGAGACAGGTGAGTACGTTAACGATGAGACTATGCAGGCGATTGAGGACATGCGTAGCGGCAAGGACAAAGGTTATCGTTTTGACTCTGTGGAAGATTTCAAGTCTTGGTGTGAGTCTCTTTGATTATGGCAAAGTATGAGGTAATACCATCGGGAACTTTCCGTAAGGATTTGAAACTTGCTAAGAAAAGAGGTTTGTCATTAGCTGACCTCTATATTATTATTGACTGTCTTGCTGCCGATGAACCATTGCCGGACAAATGCCGCAATCATCTTCTGCACGGTGATTACAACGGCTATTGGGAGTGTCATATCAATCCGGATTGGCTGCTCTTGTATGAGAAAGATACTGAAATCCGTATTATTTCCCTCTACAGAACCGGCACACATGCAGACATTTTTGGAAAAGGAAAGAAAAGATAGTTCTCAATAAATTCGCAGGGCAGAATGTATGCTGATTGTCCTTATGCCCCTTTACGCTCATAAGGACAACAAATGATTAAATAAAAAATAACATACCGTCATCTCTTAGACGTTAAATTGGAGGAGCGCAAGGCGTTGCGCTAAAACATATTGAAATAATCGAACCCGAAAGGGTGAGAATAAAAGAAGCGTTTGCTTTACTCTTAACATTGAAAAATTAGGAACTTTTCGAAACAAGAGGATTGCAAATAGTTTCCACGTTTTTAGCGTGGTACTATTATGTGCATACTTGTTTCAGGGTTTTCCTAATTACCTCAATGTTGAGTGTGTGGCATAGCAGCCCCACGCATTCTTTTTTATAGGCATTAACGGTCTTTGGGGCGGCGGACCAACATAAACAACAATTTCTATGAAAAAGATTTTAGTACTTTGCAGCATGTTTGCTCTGACAGTACTGGCAGTCGCCCAAGAGACACAGCGCGTCGCCATTCTGGAGGTGGTGGACAAGGAGAACAAACTCTCTTACAGCCAAAAACTTGTTCTGCGCAGCAACATGGCGCGTGCTGTTGCCAACACACCGGGCTACGAGGCTTACGACCGCTCGGATGTGGATGCCATTATGAGTGAGCAGGATTTCCAGCGCACAGGCATGGTCAGTGATGACGAAATCCGCAAACTGGGCGAAATGACAGGTGTGTCGCTGATTCTGGTCACAGAAGGTGTGTTAATGGGTAACGACAAACTCTTTATCTCTGCCAAGATCCTCAACGTGGAGACGGCACGTGTGGAGATTATGGATAATGTCACCACAAGCCTCAACGATATACAGGCAGGATGTAATGCGTTGGCAAGCAGACTGTTCGGAACAAACGCAGTTTCGTCAGCTTCTTCCCGTTATGCCATAGCCAGTTTGGGTGGAGGCAACTACTCCTACCAGAACAAGACCTTGAATGAAAAAGCCTATATGAACTTCCTGCAAAACAACTGTCCTGAAGCTTATGCACAGCACCTTAAAGGCAAACGGATGATGGACGGTGGCTGGGCGGCACTGGCAATCGGTCTGGCTATGACCGGTGTCGGCGCAGGTCTAATCTGCGTAGCAAACAACAACGCCCAAACATATAACGAGCAAATCGCTGCCGAGCAGGCCAAAATTGACAAAACCAAAAACAAATTGCTGGCAAAATATGGTAGTACTCAAGAAGGTTGGAGTTGGTTGGTAGAGTATAGAGGTGGCTATAATGATGTAAAAGAGGGTATTAATACAGTTAATGAATATGAAGCGCGAATCAAAGTCTTAAAACAACAGTGTGATTCCGACCCTGATGTCGGACCTTATAAATCTTCCGGCACTGCGTTGGCAGTAGTTGGTCCTTTTGTAGTTGCAGGCTCTGTGCCGTTGCTTTATTTCGGTTTCAAAGCTAAGAGGAAGTCAGTGGATGTCTATAATGGGAAATGTGTTTCCTCCTCAGCAAAA
>Ga0310690_10001956_pt1 | contig 35113 bp, 18 predicted proteins | sample AusTroGonzalo_MG_2_FD_207661 | JGI IMG/M metagenome (GOLD analysis project Ga0310690, IMG submission 207661) | Bovine rumen microbial communities from tropical cattle in Woodstock, Queensland, Australia - Gonzalo_04 (v2) (version 2) | ecosystem: Host-associated > Mammals > Digestive system >...
TGGTAGATGTACACGACACCGCTGTGGGCTGTGTAGTCGTAGTAGGCCACCTTGGTCACGGAGCAGCCTTCGTATGCGGCGAGGCTGGAGGCCGGGAACTTGATGCCCCAGTAGAACGTGCCACCGCCGGTCAGGCCGATAGCGTCGACGTTTGCACCGTCGTCGTAGTACAGCCAGTCCTCAATCGGAGCGGCGGGCTCAGCGCCCCACCACACCTTCAGGCTCATGTCGCTCTCCTGGGCGATGTTGATGTCATAAGGCATCTCGCAGGTGATCGTGCCAGGCATGTAAGGCTCGCACTCGGGGCAGCTCATCGAGAAGTAGATGTTGCCCTCGGGCAGGTTGTTCGTGCCGTTGTAGACGATACGGACGCAAACCTCTTCGGCGTTGCCTTCATAGACGTAGCTGTTGGTAGGATACTCAACAAAGGCCTCCCATTCGCCGTCGGCGAAGATCATGGCGCCAAGCACGTCGCCAGTCGGGGTCGGGCCCTGACCGCCTCCGGTGCTGCCGTGCAGCATCATAGCGCAGCCATAAGGTGTACCCGCGCCGCTGTCAAGCAGAGTCTGCCAAGCAGTGGTGAACTGCAGACCGTTACCGGTGTTGCCGATAGCAGGTTCGCAATGAGGAGCACCCCAAGGACCGCTTGAGCCACTACCGGCCAAGCTGTAAACCAGATAGTAAGTGCCAGCCTCAAGTTCAATGTTCAGGCCAGAAGCCGTGATGCTCATGATCGGGCGAGTCGTAGCGGTGGTTTCACCGTCGGAACCACGGTAGCAGTTCGTGAAGGCAGTGGCCGTCATGATGTTGGTGTTGGCATCACCCCAAACAGCGGTACCACCACTCATCGGGCTGCCATTGTAAATCTGGGCATAGAGTCCAGTGAAGGTCGAAGTCGTGCTCGAACCCGTCTGATAGCCGTAAACTGTGATTTCGTCAATCGTAGTAGAGGCATCCAAAGTGAAGACATCAGCCAACATATAGCCACCGCCATAATTCACGTTCGGACCCCAAGTGCTCTGGCTGCCTTTAATCCAAGATGCATCAGCACCATTGGCCATCGCACCCGGATCAGTCACGAAGCCATTGAAGAAGCTCCATTCAGCGCGGTTGTTCTTGCCACCAGCAGTCAGTTCGATGTCGTCGATGTTCAGGATGAACATGTCAGTGCAGTTGAAGTGACGCACGGCAATCCAGACGTTCTGACCGGCATAGGCGCTCAGGTCTGCGCTGAATTGATACCAGGCACCTTCGCGGCTGTTTCTGCCGTCGCGACCAACAATGCTCTTACCACTGCCCTTGGCCGTGATGGTCCATTCGGCAACGGTGGTGAAATCAGATGCGTTGGTGTTGCTGCCCGTCGAGATGGCGAAGCCGAAGTGCTCGGACGGATAGCTCTCGTCTTGCGTGCAGGCCCACATGCTGATGGTGGAACCGGCAGCAATGGCATACTGTTGAGGCGAAACGAGGTAATCGTCAGGAGTCAGAGCAGCCCATGTGGCGTTGCAGTAGCTTTCGCCCATGACGTGGCCAGCACCGCTGTGTGAAGTAACAGCCATCGTGCTGTGGTTGCCAGCCTCGCTGCTGGGATACCACATGTGGCCGTCGCCGTCGTTGTCAATGTTGGTCCAGCCGTTCAGGCCGTTGTCCCAGCTCTCGGTGAAGGTGTCACCGCTGCCGCCAGGACCAGGAGTCGGGCTGCCGCCGCCGGGATACTCCCAGCTGATCTCGTTGCCCTCAATGGTCACGCCATTGACAGTGCCCGCGTAGTTGTCGCACGGGATGTACTGCCACTCGCACTCTGTCCAGTCACTCATGCCAGTGCTGTAGATGGAAGCCACCTTGCAGATGTAGTGGTCACCTGCAACAAGCTCGTCGGTGGCCAGCTGGCAGAACGGTTGGTCGGCAGGAACGTTGGCGTTGTAGATAGGCTCGCCGTCGATCGAGGTGCACAACACCTTGAAGGACTCGAGGTGACGATCGTCGCTCTTGGCACCGGTGGTCAGAGCAATATCATCAACGTTCAGGATGAACTGGTCGGTGCAGTTGAAGTGACGGATAGCTATGTACTTCTGACCTGCATAGGCACTCAGGTCAACGGTCTTCTGATACCAGTTGCCTTGGACGCGGTTGTTACCGTCGCGGCCATAGCTCATGGCACCAGCCGACTTGGAAGTCATAGTCCACTCCTGAACCAGAGTCCAGTTGGTGCCATTGTCAGAGACAGAGACACCGAAGTGTTCAGCAGCCCAGGAAGCGTCTTGTGCGCAAGCCCAGAAGCTGAACGTGCTGCCGTTGACGAGGGTCACCTGAGGCGAAACAAGGTAATTGTCAGGAGTCAAAGCATAGCCGAGGCCATTGGCATAAGAACCTGAAATCACATAAGCTTCAGAAGAATTGTGACCCGTACCACTCAGGTTGACACCGCTGTTGTGATAAACGCCAGGATTGGCGCTGGAAACCCAGGTGTAGCCGTCGCCGTCAGCGTCGATGGTGGTCCAGCCTTCAGGCAGTTGACCATTGTCGAGGTTCAGATCGAAGGTGCTGGCAGAGCCTTGGCCGCCGCCGCCGCCTTGGCCGCCGCCAGAAGGAGCACCCATGGCACCCCACATGGCCCAACCGGTGCTGGAGACGTAGAGCTCGTCGACACCGTAGATGATTTCAATCAGCACATAGCGCAGGTCGATGGGGTTCCAGATGTTGACGCTGTCGATGACAGTCTCATAGCCGTCATGCTGCACAGTGACCTGGTAGATACCGCGACGGAAGCTCTCGAAGGCATAGTAGCCGCTCTCGTCAATCACAACCTGGTCGACAGGATAGAGCTCCTGCTCGGCAGCGTTGTAGTTCACGAAGTCAACAGTAGAACCTTCCGGGTTGTCAGCGCTGTTGAGCAGCACGTTGACCGTCACAGCACCGTCGGTGAGGAACATATCCTTGTCGAGGCAGTTCGACCAGACGATTTCGCTTTCGCGCTCGAGCTGGATCGGGTTGTTGCCGCCAGGAGTAGGACCGACAGGAGCTTCACGCAGTTCGTAGATACCGATAAGGTTCGGATCCTGCTGGACATTACCGTAGAAGGCAAGCGTGCCGTTATAGTTAGCGATGAAGCAGCCACCAGCAATACCGCTATCGAAGCCAGGTGTGCTGCTAAAGTCGAAGATAGCAGTGGTGCCGAGCGTGTTGGTCGTGATATTGTAATCAAAGACCTTAGCATCGCTGCTGGGTTGGCAGAACAGATAGAGGTGTTCTTCACCAGCTTCATCTTGGATATAGGCAGAGCCATAGGCGCTCGTAGGAGCAGGAGCCGTAAACTGGAGAGTACCATTCATATCATAGAGTGCCAAAGTCGACCAGTTACCAACCCACAAACCGTTACGGACGGGATCGTAGGTGCAGTGACGCGAAGTGGCACCGCTGCAAGTGATGGTACCGACCAAGGTATGGTTAGAGAGGTCAAGTTTGTATATGGTTGCACTGCCTGAGGAACCATAGAAGTATTGTCCATCGGAGGTGAGGTCACGGATACCCGTGGCGCCAGCGATGTCGAAGCCCTCGATGAAGGTGCCTTGCATATCATATTTATAGAAGGTGTAGCCACCAGTAGGCGTGGCCTGCCAGCTTGCAGTGTAGATGTAGTTGCCATCGGTAGCAATACCCTGCTGACCAGCACTTGTGCCATTGAAGGAGTTCAACAAATCCCAAGGAGCACGGTTGAGCGTAGTCTCAACGGGAGCGTTAGGCGTGCTTTCGACAGTAGCATCGCGAGTCACGGTGACAGGAGCAGCCCAGTTGATAGGAGCTTCAATCATCTCGCCACGGTTGCCGGCATAGACGGCACCGACACCCCACTTGTACACACCGGGTTCGAGGTCAGCCCATTCAACGTCGATGTAGACGGTGTCGGGCACCCAAACGGTGGCCAAGAGGACAGTGTTCTCTTCAGTGTAAGGACCATCGTTGTAGCAGTTGGTACGATACACTCTGTAGTGGTTCAGGCTACGGTTGCCATCAGTAGCGATGGCAGCGCCCTTCACAGCATTCGGATTGGCGCAGATGGCGTCGTTGCTCTCCTCGCCCTTGGCGAAGTTGCGGAGCTTGCTGTTGATCGGGTTGGCGTCAGCAATGGCGTTGTAGACATTGTCAGCGGAACCGACAGCGACGCTACGGCCAGCGCGATTGGTGAACCAATGACGCATGGTCCAGGTGCCATAGGTCAGGTGCTCCCAACCACTGCCGCCGTCCCACCATGTACCGAGGTCATTCAGGTCGCCGCAGCAGCCAGCAGGCCAGCTGCTCACGGTGGTGTTGGCCGTCCAGACCACCCAAATGGCATCGTTACCAGTGACGTTGACAGGAGTCGTCAGATCCCAGTCAACCCAGGCGTTCTGGTTGCTCGGGACATCAACAGTGAGGGTACTCACCAGCGTTCCTGCGGCAGGCTCGTTGCCACCAACATAGATGCGGCAGGTGTAGTTGCCACCCACGGCGCTGTACATGTTGTCAGAGAACAAGGAGACCTTCGTGATGTTCCAGCCAGCATAGGTGCTGTGCAGGAACGAAGCGGGATACTCGTAAGCCCAGCTCGGGGTCGTGGTCAGGTTGCTGCCCACGGCGTTGTTGAACTCGCTCTCGCAGTAGGTGTGCCAACCGGGTTGTGCAGGTTCGGGTCTCTTGTAGAAGGTGATGTAGTCGACATAGAAGCAGTCGTCGTTGCTGTTGACACTACCGTCCTTGGTGTAGCTCCACTTGAAGGTGTGCGTACCAGCGGTGATGTCGAACTTCTTCTCACCCCAGCTGCCAGCACCGGTGTAGCTACCCTTCTGGACGCCGTCGATGTAGAAGTAACCGTAGTCCCAGTTGTTCTCCGAGGAGATCTTGCCGAAGAAGCTCATCAGACCGTCAGCAGGGATGTCAACCGTCACGGTCATGTTGCTCACCACGTTGGCCACGCCGGCGCCGCCGCTCTTCATGCAGTAGGTGCCTTCGTAAGGATTGTTGGTGGTGATACTCCAAGGATAGGTGGGATCAATCTGCCAATCAAACAGGCTGAAGTCGCCAGTCTCGAAGGGCTCGATAATCTCTTCACCAGGCAGGCCGCAGCCCCAGTAAACCTTCACATACGGGCTGTTGGGATCCAGGCTGTCAGGATAGTACTCAGCAATCACAGTGCAGACAGGATCGAAGTTCTCGTCGAGGATGTAGTCAATCGGGCTGGTGGTGTTGTTGTAGTCGATGGCAATCGGGTTACCCTGGACAGGCTCGGTAATGGTCTGGTAGCCGTTGCAGCTAGCCGAACCGTTGTAAACACCGGCATAGATGTGGCCGCTGTAGTAGCCCTGGTTGTTCGTTGTGAAGTTGTAGGTGTGGTTCACACCGAACTCATCCTGGCCAACCATCGTCACAGTGGCGCCGGCGATACCGGTGGTGCCGTCTTGCTCGTAGACGTGACCGTTCACGTCGCCGTAACCGGAAACCTTCACGGTGACAGGATCTGACGGGGCGCTCTCGCCTTCGTCGTACACTGCGGTGACATAATAGGTGTAGCCACCCATGTTGTAAGCCAGAGGACCGTCGGTGTAAGTGGTGGCACCGATGTTGTTCATCTGGGTGCTGCCGATGAGCTCACCGTCGCGGTACACATTGTACTTACGGTAGGTGCGGTCGACAACGGCGTTCCAGTTGAGGGTGATGGTCTCGTCGTTGAAGACAGTGTAGTCAACAGCGGTGAGGTTGGTCGGGATGTTGAGGTGGGTGGTGAAGCCCCAAACCGGGCTGCTCACGCCATCCGGGCAGGCATCGTTGTTGAACTCCACTCTCCAGAAGTAGTTGGTGTTGTTCCACAGGTTGCGCACGGTGTAGCTGTTGGCCATCTGGTGGTCGGTGAAGCTGCCGTCCTCAGGATACATCACCGTCTGCGGGTGGTTGGGATCCGGATAGTAGGTGGTGCCGAAGATGAGGCGCCAACCGGTGGCATAGTCAGGAACCATCCAACGCAGGGTCACGCTGTTGGGCTCGATTTCATCAGCGTCGTCAGCAGGCTGCGGGTCGAGGAGGGTGTTGCCGTCTGCATCAGCGATGATCGGGCAAGGCATGTTGTCGACATTAATATAAACGGTGTAGTCGGCCTCAGTGGCAGAGGCAACCAGATAGTAGGTACCGGGGGCGATAGGCATGTCCTCGATGACGGGACCGGCGCTGTAGTTATCAGAAGCACCACCAGTGGGGGTGATGTTGAGTTTCACAACGTTCTTTTGAGCCATAGTGTAACCGCTCACACCGGGATTGGAGGGGTCAAACACCGTATTGTCACGATAGGCATACAAGGCTTGGGTGCCATTAGCATCCATCACGACACCGCCTAAGCCGCTGCTCCATTGGCCGGTCACATCCTGGCAGCAAATCACCAGGTTGCCGTTGCCAGTGTAGTTGAAAGGCGTGGTGAGGTCGATTGCCGTCTCAACGGGGTCGGAAACGCCGTTGTTCATAGTGAACGAGGCGACCATGTCGCTGGCCGTCATGCTCACCCAGTCGCCACCGCTAAAGGTAGCATTGCTCACTTCCTTCATGTAGACATTGATGTCGCGAGCATAGCTGGAGCTGTTCTTCAGCCACAGCGTGAGTGCGTTGATGGCACCGGCCGTACCGATTTCGTCAGCAGTGTAGATCTGCTGCGAGATAGCGAAGTCGTACAGCGAGTACCCGGGCACGTACGAACTCGTCACAGTGGAGGTGGGATCACCAATCACAACATCGACAGCTGCTCTGTCGCGGTTGCCACCCTTCATGATGATGTTGGCACGGTTGGTGCTCGAGGTGGTCATCGAATAGGTCTGCGTGGCAGCATCATAGGCGTTGTTGTCATTATAGGCATAAGCCATGCCAGCGAAGCCCGGGTTGTGGGTCTGCCAGCTGACGGAACCTTGCCAGGAGCCATTGTTGCGTTGGCAGAGGATCAAGATGTTACTTTGACCGTCCCAAGCGAAGCTGCCAGCATTGAAGACAAACTCATTCCATTCACCAGCGACGGGAAGCACGCTGTTACCCGAGTAAACGAGGGTCATGCCAGCAGTGGTGTGCGAGGTGCTCGTCAAAGCGGCATCGCTCACATTGGCCATCCAAATGCTGATGTTGTTCTGGGCCGTTGTGCAAGACGTTGAGGAGACATACCAGCTCAAGCTCGTCATCGGGGCGGTGGTCACACCAGCCTCGGTCAGCTCGGAAGCGAGGAAGAGATTCTCAGCAAGCGAGTAGTTCCACAGGGTGTGGAAGGGGAAGTAGGTCAAAGAAGTGGTGCTAGTTTCATCACCAATCATAGCTTCGAAAGCACCACCAGCGGCACCGCCGCCAGCAGCAGAGGCCAAGCCGGTGTAGTTGTTGGTGGCCATGGGGCCGCCTTCGCCGTAGAAGTCCTCGGTGTAGAGGGCCACTTTACCGTTTTCGGCAAGCGTGTCAACGTAGGCATTGAGAATCATGTCGGTAGCCACCGTGAACTTGTAGACGGCATCCTCTCCCTCTTCGATTTCGGGGAAGGGCAGGGTATAGTCGTTGTGCAGCACGGTAGGCGTAATATCCGAAGGAACGCCGGCATAGCTGAAGCCATTGCCCACAGTGCCGAGGTCGTAGGCCATTTCCCACACATCCGGGATGGCGGGATCGTAAGGCTCGGCGCTGATAGCCCAGATAGCAGCGGTACGGCCTTGGCCGTAGATAGCCACCATCTGCCACTCGGTGTTGGTCGAAGTGCCAGTGGTCAGCTGAACGGGGAGGTCTTCATTGCCAATCTGAGCGGGGAGTTCAGGCTCCACGAGGGTGAAGTACTCCTGGGGAGTCCAGTCGAGGTTGGTGATTGTGGTGGTTGCACCCGTATTGCGGATCTGGAAGGTGAAAGGTTCCATCCAGCAGCCGTTCGGGCGGGGACCAACAAACACGGTGTCGACCACTTCGCCATCCTGGACAGCGAAAATCTGGTCGCCAGCAGGAGCGCCACCACCGCCGCTACCAGGCGTGTAGTCGAAGGTCATCTTCGGCAGGAAGTTACGCTGAGAGGCGCTAATATCGCTAAGGCTGCTGTAGCTGTAGCCTTGCACCGAAGCGCCAGTAGCATCCACACCATACCATGAAGAGGTGACATAGCTGCCCGTCACGGTGTTGTACACACCCATGAGCAGGTTGCCTCCATTGTAGGTGTAAGGCGTACTGAAGTTAACTGTCATCGTGCCTCCAGAAATGCTCAAAGCACCTTCATAAACGACGGTGCCAGGGCCATTGAAGTCACTGATGCTGGTGCTGCCCACTTCGGTCAGGAAGACCTGGAAGTTAGCAGAGCCCCAGCTTACGCTCGATTGTGAAGCGTAGAACGTCACACCATTGATAGTCGCACCGTTCATATCGGCGAGATCAGCAGCGGGTTGGACGAACTCACACTTCAAGTACGAGTCGGCATAGAAGCCGTACACTGGCACGTAACCGTTGGTAGTGGTACCATCGTTTACGGTCAGTACGTCCGCTCTTGCAATGCCTACAAAGGCGAGCAAAAGCGTCATCATCAAAGAAAATACTTTCTTTTTCATAATGAATGTGAATTGGTTAATAAATGAGTTAATTGATTAATAGTACTATTAAAATAAGGTGTAGCTAAAAAGCCACATCCGCTTCTAATATTCGAGGTTTGCGCTGTAAAATGCTTACAAAATTGCATAGTTATCGCGATAAATTAGATTGTCATGACACAAGTATGACTATTAACTTGGATTTTACCCTTAGACTAATTTTAGATTTTTAGGATATACATTTTAGAATATAAGGACAAAAACAGGAAAAAGGTGCTGCAACACATCGGTTTGCAGCACCACAATGAAAAGGTATTATTAAAAAATTCACCCAATTGATTAACCACTTCAATCAGGTTTTTCAGTGAAACAGTCGCGCAGGAAATTGTGATTGAGCACTTCCGAAATATGCATCAGTTGCTCCAAATCGACACTCTTGCGACGAAACAGTTTGTAAATATTTGACTTCTCGCAATAAATTTGCGATGCGAGCCAGTTGACTGTGCGACCTTGCCGCTTTAATTCGGCAAAAACCAATTCACCAACGTGAACGTCTTTCATTTTGAAATTTTTCGCCATAGCTTGAACAAATATTTATTTGCTGCAAAAATACAAAGACTGCAAAAACCAGCAAAAAAAACACCATAACAAAACAATCAAAGATAATCAAATAAGGCCTCGACAAATTACTGGTATTCAAAACACAGCAGAAATAATAAACTATAATCAACCTTTTTGATTAACCAAAATCAACCCTCGGAAGAACACAGAAAAAAACACTGGTTACCAGTTCTTTATCATATCCTGAAGGATAAAACTCAAATCCGACTTGTTGCCGAAAATCTCATACAATTTCGAGGAGCGTTTCCACACTGCCTGATAGGTTTTCCCAGTGAGGGCGGCGGCCTGAATCTCGTTGATGCCGAGAATATAGAGGCAGCAATACATCACATCGCTACGATTCAGGCGGGGATAGCGCTCGATGATTTTGACGGAGAACTGGGGGAACACCGCATCCACCGCCTTGACAAGTTGCCCCAACTGGCTGTCGGACATCACCAGTTCGGGATAGGCCACACCGGCTTTCACGTTGCTGTCCATCACTCTGAGGGCGCGTTTGCTGACCGGCATCTGCGACAGCACATCCATCTTCTCGCTGAAGGGCAGTTTCTGGAAGTCGGGGTTGGCGATGGCTTTCTCCAGCTCATGTTGCAAGGCGGTGATGCGCTCCTCTTTCTGCCGGGCTTCGGCATTGGTCTGGTCAATCTGCTTTTCCAGCGACCGCAGCATACGTTGGTGCTGCTCCTCGTCGACCTTTCTACGGAGCCCGCGATGACGAATCAAGAAGCCCTCGCCTACGATAATAACAATCATCAGCATGACGAAAGACAGAATATACAGTAACATGCTACGGGCAATCGCGGTGTCCTTCTCCTTCTTGTAGTCCACAAACTGCATGGCCATCCTGGCGGTATTCCCTTTCTGATAGAAGCGCTCCAGAGAAAGGTCGGCCAGCAGTTTGCCGTAACGGGCGGCCTCGGCACTGTCGCCCATGCTGTTGGCCAACCAGATGCTATTGCAATACGTCTTCATCGTCTGCCTCGGCAGCAAGGGATAGCTACGGTTGAAATGATAGAGGGCCGAGTCGGGCTCATGCATCTCCAGGAAGGAGTAGGCCAGCATGAAATGAATCTGCCGCGATATGCGGTCGTCGTCATCCGACTCCAGCAAGGCATCGTTCAGCATCCTGATGCCCCCTTTGATATCACCGTCAGTGGACATCCTCAAGGCGTCATGGAAAAGCCTGCCGTAATGGTGAAGGTCATCCTCGGCACCCACGACTTCATAGATGCTGTCAGCCTGATGGTAATACACCAGAGAAGTCTCCTTATCGCCTTGTGCCAGCATGACGTCGCCCATCAAGGCATAGTTGGAAGCCAAGCCAAGGGCACTGCCCTCCTTCTCAAAGCATTCATTGGAGTACCGAATACATTCGAGGGCTTCTTCCCACTCATCGGAGGTATAGAAGAACCAGGCCAGACGGTCGTAGACCAAGGCGGTGAAATGCTCATACTCGGGGTTGGCCTTGCCCATCCTGAAAGCTTTTCGCCTGCCCGCCAAGCCATCCACGGCATACAGTGCCTCCAGATAGTCGGAAAAAGACTTGGCCTTGCTGTCGCGCTGCGACTCCACCGCCGCCTTATAATATAAGGAGCGGGCATACTGGAAGAACAAGACCCTGTCGTGCGCCGCCGCACGGGACTGCTTCACCAACGAGTCGTAAAACTCGAAGGCCTTCAAAGTAAGTGTGTCGTCGTTGATGGGAATTATGTTTTTGTGGCGCAACTCGGTGCGCAATACCTGATACTCGTTGAAGAGGAAGGGGGACTGCCGCTGCAGGCGATTGAGGTCAAGGGTGTCTTCGATGCTTTGCATGACGCGCATGGCATCTTCAGGATGATAGTCCTTCAGGCTGTATACCTCGGCAAAGCCTGGCATACAGTCACGCAAGGTCTCCACACGCGACCCGTGACGACAGCCAAACGTCGCCAACAACATAAGAAGTAGAAGAAGAAGCCTGTGTTTCATCGTCTTAGAAATAGGGGGCAAAAATAGAAAAAAAATCTTTCGCGACAGAAAAAAGCACGAGAAACAGAAAAAACGTATTTTTGCCAACCGTTATGCAGACACCTTTATTAATAGTACGCAATCTGAAAGTCTCCTTCTCCCGCGACGGGAAGTGGAGCGAAGCCGTGCATGGTATCAACCTCGACGTGTTTGCGGGGCGCACCTTGGGACTGGTGGGCGAGTCGGGCTCAGGCAAGTCGGTGAGCTCGCTGGCCGTCATGCGGCTGCTGAACGAAAAGACCAGCCGCATCCAGGCCGACAGCCTACAGATTGAGGGAGAAGAGATTAAGGACTTCAGCGAAAGCCAGATGGCAGCGGTGAGGGGCAAGCGCATCTCGATGATTTTCCAGGAGCCCATGACCTCGCTGAATCCCGTCTATAAGTGCGGCTTTCAGGTGGCGGAGATGATTCGTCAACACGAGGAGGTCAGCAAAGCCGCCGCCAAGGAGCGCGTCATCCGTTTGTTCAAGCAGGTGATGCTGCCGCGCCCCGAGGCCATCTACGACAGCTACCCCCACGAGCTCTCGGGCGGACAGAAGCAGCGCGTGATGATTGCCATGGCCATCGCATGCAACCCCAAGCTGCTCATCGCCGACGAACCCACCACGGCTCTGGACGTGACAGTGCAGCTTGAAATCCTGAAGCTGCTGCGCAAGCTGCAAGCCGAGACGGGCATGGGCATGATTTTCATCACCCACGACCTGGGCGTGGTGGCCGAGATTGCCGACGACGTGGCCGTGATGCACAACGGCGAAATCCTGGAACGCGGCTCGGTGAAGGAGATTCTCAACCATCCGCAGCACCCCTATACCCAGGGACTCTTGGCCTGTCGCCCCCCGATGGACGTGCGCCTCAAGCGCCTGCCCATCGTCAAGGAGTTTTTGGACGGGGAATGGAAAGGCGGCAAGGAGCAGATTCTGCACGACCTGCAAATCACGGAAAGCGAACGGAAAGCGCATCTGGAGCAACTGTACTCCCAAACGCCCCTGCTGAAAGTGGAAGGGCTGAAGACTTGGTATCCCTTGCGCAAAGGGGTGTTCAGCCGGGTGTATGGATATGTAAAGGCTGTGGACGAGGTGAGTCTGGAGGTCTACGAAGGCGAGACTTTGGGACTGGTGGGCGAGTCGGGATGCGGAAAGACCACCTTGGGGCGCAGCATCCTGCGACTGGCCGAGCCCACGGGCGGCAAGGTGTGGTTTGACGGCATCGAGGTGACCGCCTTGAAAGGTCAGGCGTTGCGCGACTTCCGCAGGCAGGCTCAGATTGTGTTTCAAGACCCCTACTCTTCTCTCAACCCGCGCATCACCATTGGCGAAGCCATCGCCGAGCCCATGCGGGTGCATGGCATCGAAACGGATGCCTCCAAGTTGCGCTACATGGTTTGCACCTTGCTGGAGCAAGTGGGCTTGCAGGCCGAGCACTACAACCGCTATCCCCACGAGTTTTCGGGCGGTCAGCGGCAGCGCATCTGCATCGCCCGCGCCCTCGCGGTCAATCCACGGCTGGTGATTTGCGACGAGTCGGTGTCGGCATTGGATGTGTCGGTGCAGGCGCAGGTGCTCAATCTGCTCAATAGATTAAAGGAGGAACTGCACCTCACCTATATCTTCATCTCGCACGACCTCAGCGTGGTGCGTTTCATGAGCGACCGCGTGCTGGTGATGTACAACGGCAAGCCCGTAGAGATGAATGACGCCGACGAGCTCTTCGAGCACCCGCAGAACGACTACACCAAGAAACTCATAGCCGCCCTCCCCGGCAAGCGAATGAAATGATGCTGGATTGCTTCGTCGTTCCTCCTCGCAATGACGCCAAGCATCACCTCAAACCTCAAACCTCATAGTTCAAAGTTCAAACCTCCCAACTCCTAACTCCTAACTAGTAATTATACCCCTTCCCCACCATCATCTTCTCGGTTGGATAGTGTCCCAGATAGACGATGCCAAGGTTTCCGTCGATGGCAATCTCGTCGCCCATCTTGAGCGGATGCCCGTTCAGTTGGCCAAACTCGTCGTTGACGTCGACCTCCAGACCATCGCAGCTCACCACGCAGACCTTTCCGAGGCGCACCGCCGTGACGGCAGCATGCGAGGTGGCACCGCCGCGGGCCGTCAGCAGGCCGTCGCAGTCGAAAATCATGCCGATGTCTTGCGGGACGGTGTCGGGGCGCACCAAGATGACGTTGTTGCCAGGATGTTGCTCGCGCAGCGTCTTGATTTGGCTCTCGTTGAAGGCTGCCAGTCCGTTCATCGCGCCGCCACCGATGCCCATACCGTGGCCCAGCTGCTGCATCTCGTCGGGCGAAGGCACAAAGGCAATCTTCTCCTCCTCCGTCTTGAGGTCTTGGTCGCGAATCTGCAGGATGTGGAAGTCCTCAGGCTTGTCGGACTCGAAGGTGAACTCCATCTCCTGCGGGCTGTAGCCCAAATCCTCGGTCAGCTCGACGGCGATGGAATAGATCTTCTTGTAGATGTCGGGCAGCAGGGTCTGCATCGAGGGGCCTTCCAGTCCGGCGGCCTTGCGCTGCGTCTCACCTATCGGCAGCGGCTTGACCAGTCCGCCCACGATGTCCTCGCCCTGACTGCGCAAGGTGAAGTCACCATAGAGATGCACACCGGGACGCTCGCGGTGCGGGTTTTGCGTGAACACCACGCCCGAGCCCGAGGTCTCGCTGCGGTTGCCGAAGATCATCTGCTGCACGATGACGGCCGTGCCCCAGTTTTCAGCGATGCCCAGATGGCGGCGATAGGCCAAGGCACGCTCAGAGTTCCACGATTCAATCACCATGTTCACGCAGTCAATCAGTTGCTTGAACGAGTCCTGCTCGAAGGCCACGTCGTGGTCGGCGAGGATGCGCTTGTACGACAGCGCCACCTCGCGCATCTGGCTGATGCTGAAGTCGGCCTTCATCTTCACGCTGGTCTTCTGCTTGTAGGCGTTGATTTCGTCGTCAAACACGTCGCGCTCAATGCCCTTGGCCATGCCCCAGCTCTGCAGGAAGCGGCGGTAGGAGTCCCACACCGCCCAGGCGATGCTCTCGTCCTGCGCAATGCCCTCGGCAATCTCGTCGTTCAAACCTACATTTAAGAAGGTGTCCATCGCGCCCGGCATCGAGATGGCCGTGCCCGAACGCACCGAAACGAGCAGCGGATTGGCGGGCTGACCGAACTTGCGTCCCGTGATGCGCTCCAGCTCCTCGATGTGCTTGCGTATCATGCCGTGAATCTCGGTGCGCAGCTCAGGGATGGTGTTGATGGTCTCGTTGCGGCGGAAGGTCTCGGTGGTGATGACGAAGCCCGGAGGCACAGGCATCCCGTGCAGGTAGAGGTTCTTCAGGTTGTTGGCCTTGTTGCCGATAAACACCTGGTTGTCCATCTTGGGCGTCTTTTCCCAGAAGGGGCTGATGAGCATCTCCGAGTTGTAGGTCATGATGTCGCTAATCAGTTTCTCGTTCAGGGTGGTCTCCATGGTGCGCAGCGAGGTGAGGATGCGCCCGATGAAGTTGTCCAAGGGCTGCATCAGGAAGGCGTCGGACAGCAGGTCGCGGTGGAACTCCTCCGACTTGCGGCTGATGAGGGCCGCCGTCTCGCGCTCGCTGAGTTTCCCTTCGGGGTCGAAGAGCTGCGGGATGACGATCTTCAACGGGTATTCGTACGACTTCAGGAAATACTTGATGATGATGCGGCGCACGTCCTCGGCGATAAACTGGAAGATGTTGATATACTGACCGAACGAGAAGCTGCCCGAGGTCAGGCTGAAGCGCAGCATGTCGAGCTTTGAGTTGAAGCTCTGGTTGGTGATGCCGTCGAGGGCGAGCCCCTCGCGGAAGTATTCGAGGATGGCGTATATCTGGTTCAGGGTGCGCTTCGATATATAGTCAAGGTTGATGCTCTGCACCACCTTCTCCATCAGCTGGGTGGCCACGCGCTCGAGGCGGAAGGTCAGGCCCATGGCTTCAAACTTGTTCTCGCGGTAGGTGCCATACATCGAGGGGATGCCGATGGCGATGTGGCGCTTGTGGTAGATGTTTTCCCAGCCCTCGCTCTGCTCGGGGTTGAATATCACGGTCTTCAGCTTGTCCATGAAGGCGTATATCATGCTCAGCGACTTGGCAAAGTCTTTCTTCGTGTAGGCCTCCTCAAATTCGTCAATCTCCTCGTCGGGGATGAAGGGGAAGCTGCGCAGCGAGCTGAAGATGTTGACCGACTCGAAGCTGTATTTCTCGCGCAGATAGGCATACAGGTCGCGGATGTTCATCAGGCGGTTGTGCTCGCGTTGGCTGATGTCGTCGTCCAGCTCGAGGCGGCGCGCGGCCGAGCCAATCAGGCTCTCATAGTCTTCGCGCGAGAGCATCAGCACGTCCTCGGGATTGAGGCAGGCGGTTTCGCACATGGTCTGCACGAGGTTGTGGACGGGCACAAACCAGGTGCTTTCCTTGTCGATGCTTTCGTAGACGTTTTTGGGCAGGATGGGCTCCAGGGCCTTCAGGTCGCCGTCGCTCCAAAACTTGAACACGTCGAAGGTCAGGGCAATCAGGGTGTTGTTGCTCTCGGTGTGCACCTGCTTGCGGAGGAAGTGCACCAGCTTGTCTTGCCGTCCCGAGATTTCGTCCATGTTGGTGGTCACGGTGCGTATTTCGCCCTCGGCGCCGATTTCGTTGAAATAGACGGGGAAGATGCGCGTCAGCTGCTTCACCTTCTTATAATAGGGGGTGATGTTGGAGTTGAGCACCTTGGTGATTTCGCGCTGGAAGAGATCGGTGTCGCTCAGGAAGATGCCGCCCAGCTTGAGGTTGACGATGAGGGCCGACAGCAGTTTCTCCATCGGCGTCTTGCTGTGCTCGATCAGCTCGAGCCACACGCGGATGTTCTTGATATGGTTTTCGTCGACCGACAGCTGCCAGTCCTCGCCCACAAACACGTTGCCCGGGGTGACGAAGCCGAAGGCGATGAGCTTCTTCTCGAAGTAGTTGACATATTCGCGCATCTCGGTCTGGTCGACGTCGATGACCTTCAGGCCGAGGGTGAGCTGGAAGTCGAGCACGGCCGACATATAGTCGCCGCGCAGCTCGTCGGCGAGGTCGAAGATGGTGTCGATGAAGGGGATGAGCTGCTCCTGGGGCATCTCGTCGATGGCGTCGCGCATCATGCGGTCCATGTTCCAGATGAGGCGCTCGCGCTGGTTCTCCATCCCGGGCAGGTGCAGCAGGAAGAAGACGTAGTGGAACTGAGTGATGAAATGCGGGAAGACCTTGGCCGAGTCGGTGAAGCGCTTGGCCACCTGCTCAAAGTGCGGCATGGCCGTCAGTGCGTCCCAGGTGGCGGCAGCCGTCAGCGCGTCGTTCAGCTGGGCAAACCAGGGCTGGCCGATTTCGTCGACCACGGCCTGTTGCTCCGCCTCGGTCAGCAGGCCCGGCTTGCTGGCCACCCACTGCTCCACCTGCGAGGTCTCTTGCCAATAGCGGTAGTTCTCGTGCAGCATCCTGCGCAGCAATCCGCAGGCGGCCTCGGCAAAACGCCCGTCGTGCGCCAGCCGGTCGAGATAGCGGCCCGCGTGCTTGGTGGCGAGGATGAAGACGTCGCGGTTGGCCTCGAAGGCGTCGTTCAAGATGTCAAACACCTGTGCGATCAGCTCGCAGCGTTGCGCCGACTCTTTCATCACCTTGTCAGCAAACTCCATCAGGGTGATGATGACGCTGAGCCTCAGCTTGGCCGCCACCTCGGGCTTCAGCAGGCAGTGCATCATCTGCAGGGGGATGTGCAGCGCCTCGGCGGGGATGTCGTCGCGGGTGTAGAACCAGAAGTCGTCGAGCAGCATCTTGCGGAGCTCCTCGGTCACGAAGGTATGGTTCGACAGGGGGTGATGGTATTCGGTGATGCATTCCTTGGCCCTCTTGTTGATGCCAAAGTATTTGGCTGACAGGGCGATAAACTGTTGATGTTCGTCGGGAATGAAGATATCTTTGTATCTGGTCTGCTCCAGATTGGCCTCAAGGGCGCCTGATTTGAATGATTCGGACATAGTGTTGTATTACTTACCCCGCAAAGATACGGTATTTTCCTGAAAGCAGCGTGAAAAAAGCGGGGCATTCGTTTTCTTCCGTTTGCGGACGTTGATGGGTGTGCTGTTGGGGAAGGCGATGCTGTAGGCCTTATCCAGTTCTTTCAGGCGCACATGGCGCACGCCGATGCCGAGCTTGACGGCGACCAAGGCGCGGATGAACTCACGGCTCTTGCGGGGATAGAGCGCAGGTAGCGGTAGCTCGTCGTAGCCGTAGACGGGCTCGTCCATACAGAGCGAGGTCATGTTGCACACCTCCCAGATGAAGTCGTCGGTGGCCTCGGGCCCGTACCACGACTGGAGGACGCGACGGATGCAGAAGCGCCTGTACTGCATCCCGAGGAGCTGCCTCGTGCGCTCCAGCTGCCGCCAGAGCTGCACGAAGCATTCTTTGGTGTTTTGGATTTCAGTATTCATTTTCACTTTGACACTTTGACACTTTGACACCGTGACACCGGCATTACACCTTTCTGTAAATCTTCTCCTCAACCGCTGTAATCAGCCCCTGTTTGCGCCAGTTCTTCAGCATCTGCTTCACACTGTTACGTGACACGCTGGCACCTTTGATGGCCACCGACTGCTGTAAAGCCTGTTCGTAGGTGAACTGCACATCCAAACGCTCGTAGATGGAATCGTTCTTCCCATGCAGCACACGCTCACCACGGCACCAACCCGTATAGTCCTTGCTGGCAAAAGCGTTCTCGATGCGCTCGCGGAAGAAGTAGAGGGCGTTCTCCATCAACGAGTCGGCGATGGTGTCGTAGAGATCGAGCATCTGCGCGGTCTGCGTCTTCAGCAGCATCTCCTTCCACAGGTTGGGATTCTGCTTCAAGCGGGCTTCGGCGCCGTTGGCACCGTGTTTCTGGATGAGGGTCTCACACACCTTGCAGAGCATCAGGCAGCAGGTCATCCTCTGGGTGATCACACAGACGCGCTTGCGCTGTTGCGCCTTGGTCTTGTCGTCGTCCTTCAAGGCCTCTAAGCGGACTCTTTCCAGCCACTCGCGTCCCTTGGCCTCCAGCTTGGGCAGCACCACCTCGCCCTGCATCAGCGGCAGCAGGTGGGCAATCTGCTGGATGCGGCTGGCTTGAAGGTCGGTCAGCACGTAGGGGTTATCCTCAAGCGGCGCAAAGGTGTTGTCGGGCATACGGGCCAGGGCGATACGGCTCTGGAATCCGTCGGTGTAGTTGCTCACCACGCGGTAGAGGGCATCCGGTGTGCCGCACATCGTCACGTTCCACAACAGTTTCTCAATGTGTACGTTGACCGCATCCGCGCTTCGCGCTTCGCGCTCATAGTTCGTCCCGTCGTAGCTCTGGCGCAGCATCAGCGAGAAGTCGCTGAGGCTTGACCTCCATTTCTGCGCCACCGTGTCGGCTTCGGGAGTGAACGAAAAAGCATGTTTGCCCTCGGTGTTGGCCAAACGTTCTGCAAGGTTCGCCACTGTATTGTTCAAGGTAAGGCAGCGGATGGGCAGCTTGGGCTCCTCGGGCTGTTCCTTCTTGTTCTTGGCGGCACGTTTCTTGGCTCTCCATTCATCTTCCTGCATCAGGTACATTTTGTCCAAGGCTTTCACTTCGCTCATCCAGGCATCCACCACGGGGTCAATCTGACCCTTACCGCTGGCAAAGTCGCCGGCGATATAGGCGATAAGGTTCAAGCCTCTCTTCTGCTTATGGACATCGAGCTGGACTCCTGTAGCAAGCGCCCCGATACAGGGACAGATGGCGGTAATCACAGGCATCGCGAGACTCGGCCCAACGGCTTCAACAGACTCCCTTACCCCCTGCGGCAGCTTTTTAGTTTGCAGTTGGGAGTTGGTAGTTTGCAGTTCCTCCTCGTCCGTGTCGTCTACCGTATCTTCAGCATCGTCCTGGCCGCGCTTCGCGTCATTGCGAGGAACGAAGCAATCCAGACCATCACCGTATATCCGCTGGCTTTGCGTAAACAATTCTTCCTGATACTTATACAGCTTCTGGCTCGGGTTCGTGTAGTTCTTGTAGAAGTCCTCCACCAGTTGCTGGATGTTTTCATCCTTCCAATGCTCGGGCATCAGTTCAGACAGTATGCCGTTCACCTCAGCCCTGCTGAGCAGCTGCGTGGCACCACCGAGGAAAATCTTCACCGTCGTATGCCTGCCGCCCTCGTTCAAGAAGTCGCTTTTCTTCAGGTTCTTCTCCTTCATCACCCCCTTGGCGATAAAGCGGGTTCTTTCGTTAGGCATTTCAAGGGTAGCAACCTCTAACGCCGTCGCGCCCATCTCCTCCTTCTTACCTCCAACCTCCTCCTTCCTACCTCCAACTTCATCCCTCAAACCTCCAACCTCATCCTTCCTACCTCCTACCTCAAACCTCCTACTTCCTACCTCCTCCCACGGTCTGTAGTGCTTATTCGCTTTCTTCGCTCCAGCAGGCACCTGCTCTTCCCCTCTTCTCTCGCGTTCCTTCAGCCGCTTGTATTCCTCAATGGCTTCCTCGTCGGTCAGCCTTTCGGTGAAGAGGGCATCGTCCAATAAGGGTGTCGTCTGTGGGTCAATCGGCCCGTGAAACACCACGCGGTTGTTCTCCTTGTTGTTGGTGTCCATCTCCGTCTGGGTGGCGATGCTCAGGCGCACTTGGTTTTCAAGGATAGTAGTTCCGGGCACCCTCCGTCCCACGGCGTGAACGCCATAGCTGGCCGACTGAGAAACCTCCACCAGTCCTAATTCGTCCTTGCGCTCCACCAGCTCCTTCATGATGCGGCTGCATTCCTCTTTGTCAGCGCAGTCGATGTCGTAAAAGAAGAAGGGGCTCACGGTGGTGTTGCCTTTCAGCGGCTCGCCCTCGGGCACCTGGCAGTTGTAGGCAAACTGTTCAAGACTATGCTTGTACTTCTCCTCGCCTGTTGCGCGGTACTTGTTCCAGTTGTCGAGGTTCGCGGTCGAGTTGCAGATTTGCATATAGTCGGCTCTGCTGGTGAGGGGACGGCAAACCTTCTTGCCGCCCTTCTTGTACACGTGGTTACACATTGTTTAGACCTCCTCTGCCTTAGTGTACAGAATCTCGTTGACCACCTTCTGCGCAAGCATCAGCGCCTCGTGCGCCAGCTTCTCGGGCAGCTGCTCCACCATCTCTGCGGGCAGGCGGAAGACGAAGTAGTAGATTCCGTCGGTGCCCAGCGACAGCGAGCTGTGGTCTTCGCGGAAGATGGGCTTGTTGTATTTGCGCTTCTTCTTCTCGGTGATGTAGATGTAGCCGTCGCGCATCGCCTGTACCTTGCAGGTGGCGGTGAAGGCCTCGATACGCACCTTTTCGGTGCAGGCGAAGTCCAGCAGGTTGAGTCCGTTTTCGTTCTTGTAGAGGGTCATCTGGCCGTCCAATGTGGTTGCGCTCCTCAGAGCACTTGCGTTTTTCTTGTTCTTAGACATTTTAATTGAGATTTGTGAGCAAGGGAGCGTTGAGATTTGGTACCATTTTCACTTGCAAGACTCTCTTCGCTCACATCACTCGGGTTAATGATTAGTTGATTTCAACGATTTCGTTCGTCACGATGGAGCGAGGCTCCGTTTGTGTCGTTTGACGATGCAAAAGTAGAGTGCTTGATTTACAGGGCAATGGATATGAAAGAGGCCGTCTCCGAATATCTCCGATTGGCTCCAACTATCACCGATTTGCCACGGATATCTCCGATTTTCTCAGAAAACAGGACATAAAAAAAGCACCAGAAGAATGGTCTCCTGATGCTTTTGTCAAAACTCAGCTGTTCTATTATCTCTGATAATACTTCGAGAACGTCTTGATATTATATTTGTCCCCATTGGGCATCCCCAATCTCACAAGTTCATCGTATGCGGCTGTAGGGCTTTGCGGAAGCAATACTTTACGGTCTTTGCTCATCTGTAGCAGATACTGACAGATTTCTTGCACACCTTGACGTGCAACCAGTCTTTTGATTTCATCATGGATTTGCCAGCTCTGCTCGTCGTCAATTGAAGGATGGACGAAGAGGCACAGTTTCTCCTCCCTTTTTGGGGTGTGCTGTTCAGGTGGGGTTCCTGATTTGTCTTTTCCCTTTTCGTCAACATGGTCTGACGCCTGCCCGTTTTGCTGGATTACCGTTGACCCAGGCATGGCGAACACTCCCGTCACAGGTGCGTTAAACACCTGGCAGTTGCTGTCCTTCTCGAAGTGGTTGACCACATTGACGTTTTGCTTTTCTTCTTCCATAGCTTTTACTATTGTGTGAATTGGCCTGTTACTTTGTCGTTGAACACCTGACAGTGGCTGTCCTTCTCAAAGTGGTTGTGGATTTCTGTAATGGGTTTATATGGGTTACCGGATTCTCGGACAAATTCAATAATCTCCTCAGAGAGTTGCTCGTAGCTGTCGCGGTAACACGAGAGCCATTCATCAAGCGCATCGGCGCACATCGACAGTGTAATGATTACGCGTTCCTCTTCGGCCTTGTCGGTCGTCAGGCTTTTGCTTGCCGTTTCCATTACGGTGTCCTTCAATTCGCCATTGAAGAAGCCGTGGGGATGCTGGCAAAGCACGGCTGCAACGACATACAAGATGGCGCTCGTAATCTTGTTCACGTCCTCTTGCGGCGCTTCAGGCTCCCATCGCCGTATCTTCACCTTTAGCTGGTTCCACAGTCCGTTGGCGTATTGCTTGGCGCTATGCGGTTCGCTGAGCAGTTTGTCAATGATGAGGGCCGCCTCAAGGAAAATCTCCTCAGGTGCAAACAGCAGGCGTTGCATCTCGGCCTCGTAGCATTCGAATGCCTGTCGGCAGGCCACGAGCAGCGGATGGTCATGATACAGCCCGTTGATCTTCTCTATCTGGTTTTGATTTAACTTGTTCTGCATCCTGATATTGCTCCGTTTGTTTGATCACCCAGTCCAGCCAACGCTCGATGTCATACTCATAGAGGAAGGTCTTCTGGCCATTCTTGAAATGCTCTATGGCTTGCGGGATGTTCATCGGCAGTTCAGCCCTCAGGTTTTCGTTGCATCGGTAGGTGATGTCGTCGTCGAAGGTCACGCTCAGCGAATAATCCGCGCTGCTTGAGCAGAGGGCCACGATGTTCTTGATGTCGTTCAGTTTTCTTTTCAGCAGGTAGTCGTTGGTCGGAGGCTGTATGGACAGTTCCCCTTGTCCGGCACCCAGTCTGTTAATCAGTTCCATCATGTTCCTCAGGTGACTGCTTAGCCCAATGGCCGTTTCAATCGAAGGCCTAATCTTCACGTTGGGAAACTGGAAGGTCATCTTCTTGATACCACGTCCTTCTTTCCGCTGACGGTAGGTCACGTAGTTCCAGTAGTCGCTCTTCTGCATCTTCGACCTGATTCTGATGGACAGCCCAAACCTTTCCAGCTCGCGGTCCAGGTTCTCCTCAAGCAGGTCGCGCACGATGTTGGTCTTGCTCCAAGCAGCCGTGTCAATCTGTATGGCTATCTGGGCTTTTCCCTCTCGGTTGTCGATGATGATGAAGCAAGGTGGGTTCGACTCGTATTTCTTCTTCTCGATATTGGGTATGGAGCCTAAGGTAGGCTGCGATTCATATACCGTGACGCTCTTCACGTTTTCGAGCCTGAGCAGAACCACTTTGCGGTCGTGGGCAATCACGTGGCAGGGGTACTTGTCGGCACCCGTTCCGCGCCTTTTCTCTTTCTGGATTCGCATTTCCGTCCCTTTGTCACCAAACACGTGGTCGAAGTTCTCTTGGGCATGCTCCATCTGCGGCACCACAAACTGTTCGTCCTCCATCAGGTCGCCCTGAATGACCTTGCGCTTCGTCAGCTCGTAGTGATATATCGCGTATTTGTCCATACTGTCGTCTATGTTGGTTTCAAGTAAGAGACGTGGGGCATCAATGATAATAAAACAAACTCGCCAGGGCTACTACCCCCTTACTTGCATTGTAGAATACCACCAATGCCCACGCCTCTGTTGGGTGTGAGCTGGCAGCCTTCCGTTTGCAAGTATTCTGTTAATGTAGTAGTTTGGCGAGAAACCGAAAACCGTTAGGCTCTTTTGATTATGTTATGTTGTTGTGTCTGTTGTGTCTTAATTAAGTAATTATGTTCAATAATAATATTATGGTTTAGTGTTCGCATCAGTTTATTATTAGATATCATTAAACTTTTGAACCATATAGGCATCTCGCTGTTTATCAGCCTTGTCCTTTCCTATGTTGATACTTTCATCTGCATCACCTTGTCTTCCTAACTCATTATAGATTTTATACAATGTATAATAAATCTCACTTTCATTGGAATTTATCCACTTTGCTCGTTCAGCTTTTTCTAAAGCTTCATCATAATTCCCTTCGTCATATAGTACATCAGCCCACATTTTATAAGAAAACGCATGATTAGGGTTTTTGTTTACTGATATTCCAAAATCTCTAATGGCTTCTCCATTACTACCATTTTTATAGTGATAGTACCCACGATTATAATAAGCGTTTGCGTTGTTTTGGCCCCTCTCTATTGCATTATCCAAATCCGCAATAGCCTCATTATAAAAAAATTTGTTCCCGTAGATAATACCCCTTATATAATAAGCTTCAGCTTCTTCTTTCTTGTTTTTTGAATCTTCTATCAATTGGGTCGCCATCTCAATCTGTTTGTTGAAATCTTTTTCGCCCCAAGCTTGTATTTCTATAAGTTGGCGTTTAGATTTACGCACTATTTTCTCTGCTTCTTTTAGTCTACTCTCAATCCGGCGATCCCTTAACAATGGAAGCACAATACCTACTATAGCAATCAAAACGGCGACAATACCAATTATCCAGCTGTCATGCGCGGTTTGTTTATGAGCATACTTCTCATTCGCTGCCTTGTCAATCTTTAAGTCAATAAGCTCAGTATCCACTTGTCGAGCAATTTCAGCTTTCACGGCTTTTTGCACCTCCTCAGCCACAATTCTATCCACCTGCTCCTGGGTGTAAACCATCGTGGTGTCCCCTGCAGTTGCTTGACTCATTGGCATCACCATTGCGAACAACAACGCGAATATTATGGTTCTAATGTATCTCATAGCTCTATGCGTTTTATTACGTTTTCATTCCGCAAAAATAGCAATTTTCATAAGACCATCATCAGAATTTATATCCTATTGCGTTTCTTTCTGCCCTTCTGAAGGCTCTCAGCTTCTCTACATCCTGCGCCGTCATATCCTCGGTAATCTTGATGCCAGGCGGCGTCAAGTCGCCGTATTTGGTTTCGAAGAAGTCACAGCCACCTTCCTTGTTGTTGCATTTGTAGCAGCGGTATCGGGCGCCATTGGTGGCAATTCCCTCCCTAACGGGAACCACCTTGCCTTCGAGACAGCGCGGACAGAGATAGGAACCGCGTTCCACCTTCAGCATGAACTCACCGATAAAGGGCGAGGGCTTGTCCTGGTCATACAGGACATACATGTGCATCCTTGCACGAGTCATCGCCACATAGAACAGCCTGCGCTCTTCGGCAAAGGGATAGCTCTCTTTCTTGCTCAGCACGAAATCCAATATCGGGTCGTCCTCGATGAGCGAGGGGAATCCATAGGCCCCCTGATTGCAGTTAACCAATATCACCACATCGGCTTCGAGCCCCTTGGCGGAATGTACCGAAAGGAAAGGCAGCTCACGTCCTCCAATATTCACCCTGATTTTGTTCTCCTTCATGTCAATCTTGCCGTCAAAGCCCACCGAGGTGGCATCATAGTTGTAACGGCCCAACAGTAAGATGCTTTGATTGTCAGGCGTTTGGGCGACAATCTCTTCCACCTTCTTCAGCACACCGTCTTTATCCACGCTGCATTTCTCAAATGTCAGATAGGTGCTGTATTTGTCGTCCTTCGGAGGCTTGATGGTCTTTTCCCTCTGCTCTTTGTTCTTGACGATAAACTCCGATGACCTGTTAATCAGCGGCTGATGGAAACGGTAGGTGGTCTCAATCTTGCAGAGCTCGGTGTAGCCGAAGTAATATTCGAAGTCATAGAAGAGCGACATATCGGAACCCGCGAAGCGGAAGATGGACTGCCAGTCGTCGCCCACACAATACAGCTTCGTCTTGGGTTCGTCGCTGCGCAGAGCCTGAAGGAACTTGTAGCGGTCGACGGAGATGTCCTGAAATTCGTCCACCAGTATGTACTCATAGCGTTTCCAAATCCCCTCCCTGCAAAGCTCTGTTGCCTGTATGATGGCATCGGTGAAGTCTATCTCATGGTTCTGCTGTAGCGTTTGCTCGTATTCTTCATAGAAAGGCTTGATGATTTCGGCGATGATGTTTTTGCTTCGCTCTGCAACATGGCCGTTCAGGTCGCTTAACAGCCCTTTGATGGTTTTCTCGTTGGCTTTCATCAGTGTGATAAACGAAACAATGAGGGTGTAGACCGACTTCTCCAACTTGCGGTTACGCCTTACCAACAGCTCATATAGCTCTTGGTCAGAACGTTCGTTGATAGGAACGCCGCATCGAATCAGCTGCTTTTTCAGTTTGTCCTCCACCTTGCCGTTCCTGAAGTCGGCGCTGGTGGTCTCGATGAGTGTGGTGCCGTATTGCCGATGCGTCTGCCGTTTCCAGGCGATGCCTTCGATGTATTTCTCATTCGCCGTTCTCCAGCCTCCTCTCGTGCCCTCGCCGAACCAGCTCGGCACGTTGCCCTTGTCGTCGATGGCGAAGTGCTCCAGATAGACCCATTTCCACTGCCCTTGTCCGTCTTGATAGTAGATGGTGAAGTCGGGCTTGTACTGCCTCCTTTCGGGTGTGACAGTACTAAATTGGTAGGGACTCTCGTACCTGAACGCGACGCCCCACTTGGCCAGCATCGACACAATGCGTTTCTCTTCCTCGCTTTTGGTGAAGACCATCTTGCCGTCAACGTCAGGAAACAGGGCTTGTATGCCGTATTTTTTCCTGTCCTCGAAGTAGGAGAAGGCATCCTGATAGTCGTGTTCCAGCTTCATCAGCGACTGCTGACTGATGATGTAGTTGTTGACAGCATGGAGAAACGCCCTGTCATTCATTATGAGTTTCTGGAACACATTGAGCGGCACTTCCGAGCTACAGATGGAAGGAGCCTGACCTGTCACTTGGGCGATAATCTGATAAGCCAATGCGTGGAAGGTGCTGCATGTCATTCCCTCAATCTTCATACGCTCATGCAGTTCGTTGGCGGCTTTGCGGGTGTAGGTTATCAGCAACACCTTCGACGGGTCGATGTTGCGTTTCTCCACCAGGTATTTGGCTTTGCCGAGAATGGTAGAGGTCTTGCCGCTGCCTGCGCTGGCGATGACTAAGCAATTATCCTCAAGTTTCACGATGGAATCGCGTTGTTGTGGGTCGAGCGGATACTTACCCAATACGGTATCGAAGTAAGTCTGGTTGGTCTCCAGCTCCTTCCTGATAAATTCCACATTGTGGGCCAACCTCAGCCTTTGGATATTATTCTTGATGCTGAGCAGTTCTTTCGACGTGTTATCGGTGATGTAGTCCGCGTATTTGGGAAAGACCTCTTTCTCGTATGTTTCAATCTCACTGAGCGAGTCAACAAAGCCCTGCATCTCTGAGTAGCTGAAGTAATGGTCAGGAGTCGTATAGGCCTCGTATCTCCTTTTGGGCTCGCGGCACAGCTCTGTCAGTTTGTTGATGGCATCATATACAGTTTGGTTTTCCTTCAGTCGCTCTTCGAGACGCTCTTCATCTATGCTGTTGAGGAAATCGGTGATGCCTGATGATTTCAGCAGACCTTTGTATCGACTCTTGGTAGCGCAAATGCTTTTAGCCTCGCGGATGGTCTCCTGATGGTTTGAAAGAAAAAGGTCCACATCCTCCCCTTTTACTCTTTTATTGGGCTTGAACAATTCGTCCAAAGCCTCAGCAGTTTTTTTCGTCTTTGCGACAATGACGTCCAGTCCTTCTTTGAACTTACGCTCAGACAGCATGAGATAGCTGGCGATAATCGTTATGAGAAGGATAATGCCGGATAGGACGAATAGAGGGGCTGTGGCAAAAGATTGTATTTCAATCATGTCGTGAATTGTAACTTTTTGTCAATGTATCTCCATATCAAAATACACTCTTGCTTTTTCATGAAGTTTTCCATATATGAAAAATCAGGCTGTTGGTCGCTATTTACAGGAAGCATAATTTTTTGTCTTTTCATCCTTTCACCATTAAACTTGTATCCGTACTGAAATTTTACCTTCTGAGCAAGAATAGAATTCTTAATAAACAAATAGATGTATTTATTCCCTTCGTAATTCTTTAAGTGCAACCTTTTCACATCATCACTGAAGATAGCTTCGTATGGATGATAGAAGTTCTCTACAACACTTCCATTATAATTAACCCCCAGCACATTACTGTCCAATGAGTTATTAGTGTTACCCACAAAAGATGTTATTCCATTATTGGAATCAGTTGCTCCAATAAAAGGGCGTTGCCCTGATGTTTTATCAGAGTTCGTTAATCTAACACCCGATAATATCTCAAACACATCCTCCATAAAAAACGATTTCCAATTGATTATCAATGATTTTCTACCCCCCTCAAGAGATTCGATTGACATTTCATTGTTTTTAGATTCTAAGTACGTTCTATATTTTTCAAGAAGACGTTTTTCCAAAGCCTTCATGTAGGTATCCATGTATTCGTAATCTGGCTGATTGTTAGTAGTCACGGGAAGCATCACATGAAATATCCTCATTCTAGAAGAATTAATCGAACGACCATGTCCGAAAAGTTTTCTTTGTTTAGATATGCTTTTTGAGATAAACAACATAACATATCTGTTCATTTCCACCTTAGGCACAAGAGCCGTTACATGAGAATCCAAGGCCATCTTCACTGGTTGATAATATGATATTCCAGCACCACCATCTCCGTCATTATTTAGTGTTAGACAATGACCTTCAAACATTTTTTTGCCATTATCTTTAATAAAAGACTTATAGCCGTTATCACATTTTTTTGCAGAAACGAGAGGAATGTCTCCGTCTTGCAATGAAGCCATGTTGTTTTGATTACCCTTGTCAAAATCAAATAAATCGCTTAGCAAAAATGCACCCCATTTCAATTCACTTAGTTGTTTCATACAAATGTCCCCCTTTCTTCAAATAAATAACCTCGTCCATGAGCAATCATTGAGAATTCGAATGTCAAGTAATCAGCCATAGCTTCCTCAAATTCAGCATCCGTCGGAATTTCTTCATTAAAATAATAAAAGGAATGCAGCCATTCATCATCTGGTTCAACAGTGCTTTGAACCATAAAACTAACAGGAGCAGGACGCCCCATCATCCAACAATCTAATAATAGTTTCTTTCGTTCTGCTGATCTTTCTGTTGGTAACAATCCGATATGAGGAAACACTTCATAGCCATCATCCTTAAAGTCAATAAACTTAGCATACTTATTCTCTGGATGTGATTGATGAGCGGTAAAAATAGCTATAACGGGATTTACTCCCACACCATAAAAAGTCTGAGGATTTAATGTAATTACACCTTCCAAAGTGTGATGTTCCAAAATATACTTTTTATCCTCTTTGTCTTCCTTAGACTTTCCAACCATTGTACTCTGAGGGACGATTACAGCACAACGAGCATTGTCATCTAAACTATCCAATAAATGGCAAATAAATTTCAACTCCGTTAAATGTGCAGTCTCTTTTACCTTTCCTTGTGAATAAGGAGGGTTCATCAAACCTACGGTAAAATGTTTACTACGCATTTCTTCCGTATCTTGTTTTAAAAAATCCTGACAGAGAAGATTGCTTTTACCATCACCTCTAAGAATCATATTTGTAGTGGCAATAGCAAACATATCATCTCGAAGCTCTATACCATGTAATTGGTTTTTTCTAATTGTATCATGCTTTCCAACTGGTGCTTTTTCAAGCATCCTATGCATCGCCGCAATTAGAAAACCTCCTGTACCACAGCATGGATCAAACACTTTATCGGAAGGTTTAATATCAACAAGTTCCGAAAATAACTCTGTGATATGTTTAGGAGTAAGAACAACACCCAAAGTTTGCCCATCACCACCGCTATATCTAATGAACTCACCATAAAAACGACCTAATACATCTTCAGGAGAGTTATTAGTTATTGCAGTCAAAATATTTGAATTCAAATACTCTGCAAAGTATCGTAACGGAGACTTCCCCAATTGACTATGCATTTCAGATAGATGTGGACGGTTCTTGATCAATGTGAATTGGTCTAGCACTCTTTGTTTCTTCACCATAGGCTGGACCTCTACACGGTCTAAATGGGTGGATAAAGCATTAAAGATTTTCATGCCATCTGTATTCACTTTATCAGCCTTCAAATCCTCAGTGCTAAAATCTTCTTCCTGTAGTGCCAACAATATAGCAGAAACAACCAATGGCTTTTCCGTTTCACCTAATTGCCCATAACTACGCAAATCTTCGTGCAGCTTCCCTGCTCGACGTATTATTTCTTCAAGTTCAACTTGTTCGATTGGTTTGTTCTCGCAAATTTTCTCGTAATAATACTGTTCTATCTTATCTTCTGCAAACCAAGCAAAGTCTTTCACCATCGGCATCAATTTATACCCCGATGGACTAACATAGATAGGACGAATACGTATCCTATCTTCTTGTGTGCCAGAACAACCAAACGCAATAATTCTCTTGAAATGAGTGTTTTGTATTATTTTTAGTGCATAATGCAAAGCCCCATTTTCGGCATACTCTGCTTTACTTTGCGTATCCATGAGCAGAGTGTCGTTTTTGCCATTCATGTAATTAGCTTGTTTGTCTGTTTCTGACTTATCTTCAATAACTAGAATAAAATCACCTGACTGAGCAACATATTCCGGGAAACCTTTGCGACCTGTATCTCTTTTCGAAGATTTCTTTAGAGCTTCGTTGATTTCCTTAATGTGACTTTCATTGGGGGTATAATCTATTCCTGCCTTTGTCAATAGACGAGCTACTATGAGATCTGTTTTCTTTTCGTTAGCCATAGGTCACTTCCTTTCTCTTTCCAACCTTATCTTCCACAACGTCTTCCCGTTGTAGCTGAAATACTTAGGCCCTTGGTAGGAACCGCTGGTGTTCTGCATGTTCTCAGGCAGGTAAGTGCCGCAGAATGCCGAGAGGCTCCAGAGGCGGCCTTCGTGCTCCACTTTGTTCTTGCCAGCCACTTTCACCGTGAGCTTCAAGGGGTCGAAGACGACGGTGTCGCCCACCGTGAGGCCTATCATGCTGAAGTCGAAGGGCGGACGCATCGTTTTCTTCTCCTTCTTTTCCTCTTTGGGCTTCTCCATCACGGGGTAGAGCTGTCGCGGCTTGCCGTCCTCGTATTTCATTACCACCGCATCGCCTGAGAGCTGGGCAAGGTCGAGCATGATTTCAAGCGCAAGCGCGGGTTCGAGGTTGAAGAACTCGCGGTTCTGACGGATGCGGCGGTCAGTCAGGCGGTCAATCTGCTTGTGGATGGCTTTCTCAGCCTCGCTGTATTTCTCCGTCTGCATCGTGGCGTAAATCTCGAAGGGCAGCGGAACAGCCGTATTGTCCAGTTCCTTGCTCCTCACGTCAACGGGGCGCGAGCTTTTGCCTATCTTCACCCAGTCTTCCTTAAAGCTGGGGTTGGTCAGGATGTAGACGTAGCCTGGGGTGTTGTGTTCCATAGTAATATGTTTTTATTCATTCTTCAAACAGGCATCTCTCTTCAGGCCGAATGAGGTCCCAATCCTCAAGTGCCTCCAAGGGGTTCAGTCCGTTGCGTCTGGCGGTCTTGTAGTCGTAGTTCATCCCGTAGCGGGCGGCTATGCGCATCACTATGCGGTCTTGGGCGATATAGCGGTTCCTTCGTCTCATCAGGTTTATCTTCATGCTTTGTAATGTGCCTCGATGAGCTTATTTACATCTATATGTCTCACTTCTGACCAAGGACCATTTTTAGAAGCACATTTGATAGTGATATCACTTATCCTATCACTATCAGAATGACGCCTTAACTCGACATAAAACTGGCCTAAAGGGGCCAGACTCTTTATGGGAAAATCTTGTGAATTTCTAATGGAACAAATATCACGAACACCAACTGAAACATCAATATCTTCAATGGCGTTTAGCCCATCTTTGCTCTTGAAATTGACTGTTATGATAAAATCCGAACGGTCAATTCTTGTTATGTCGAAAAGTGTCTTGCCTGTGGACTTTGGGGGCAGAGGGGGATTGGAGCCCGATGAATTGGAAGAAGTGGTGGTTAAATCATTATTCTTTGAATCCGATGTGTTCCTGTCATTGAATGGACCCTGACTAATGCTCCACTTACGCTCTCGTTTTCCATTGCCCATATGGGATTCATAACTGGATTCATATGGAGAAGAAGTCAAAGCAGTGATAAACATACTTATAACGCTTGCGATTGTTCCAAGTATAGTCCAAGCGAGGTTAATATCTCCCTTGATATAAAACACAACAAGTACAATAATGGCAATAATAAAGAATAAGAATAGTATAAAACGTTTCATTTCATTATGTATTAAGGATTAAAGTGAATTATTGTATCTCCCAACCAAGTTGTATCAATCTCGAAGCTGACGCCCTGATTCGGGGCGGTACCTCCGCCACGTGTTGGGTTGCTGGTTGCGGTTTCGGGTTTGCTGCAAGCCGAAAAGCCCAGCATCAGCCCCAACAACAGGACACAAAAAATCCCGCCGCGTGAGAAACGAATCCCTACGGGCAGGACATTGTATGCTGCTGACTTACAATAAGATGCTACCTCGTGAGCATTCTCAACGGGGGGGGGGGTAATTGTTTGATATTCAACACTTTACAAAAGCGATTTAGGGCGTTCATAAGGCGGTTATCTTGATTTTATGGGGCAAAGTTAGGAAAAACTTTGAATAAACAGTCTTATTCTTTCCATAAAGGTAAAAGTCCTATCTTTGCGGGGCGATGAAACAGCGTACCTACATAGCCATCGACCTGAAATCATTCTACGCCTCGGTTGAATGCGTGGAGCGTGGCCTGGACCCTCTGACCACCAACTTGGTGGTGGCCGACAAGAGCAGGACAGACAAAACCATCTGCCTGGCTGTTTCGCCGTCGCTGAAGTCCTACGGCGTGGGTGGCCGTCCCCGCTTGTTTGAGGTCGTGCAAAGGGTGGATGAAATCAACCGTGAGCGGAAGCGCAGAATCGGGTATCTGCCTTTTGTAGACAAATCCTATTATGACCCTGAGCTGAAGGAGAATCCTGAATTGGAGCTGGACTACATCGTGGCGCCGCCACGGATGGCGTACTATATCCAGTACAGCACAAGGGTCTATGAAGTCTATCTGAAATACATTGCGCCTGAAGACATCTATCCCTACTCCATCGATGAGGTCTTCATCGACGCCACGGATTACCTTGACAGCTATAAGATGACCGCTCACGTGCTGGCCTTGAAGATGGTCAGGGATGTGCTGACCACCACGGGCATCACAGCAACAGCCGGCATCGGCACAAACATGTACTTGTGCAAGGTGGCTATGGACATTGTGGCGAAACATATCCCAGCCGACAAGGATGGAGTGCGCATCGCCGAACTCGACGAAATGAGCTACCGCAAAGAGCTGTGGAACCACAAGCCCTTGACCAGTTTCTGGCGCATCGGCAAAGGCATCGCCCAAAAGCTGGAGCAGTGCGGACTGGACACCATGGGCAAAGTGGCCCGCTGTAGCCTCAAGAACGAGGAGCTGCTCTACAGCCTCTTCGGTGTGAACGCCGAGCTGCTGATTGACCACGCCTGGGGTTGGGAACCTGTCGGCATGAAAGAGGTGAAGGCCTATAAGCCTGATACCAACTCCATCAGCAGCGGACAGGTGCTGACAGAAGGCTACGACTATAAGAAGGCCTTGGTCGTAGTGCTTGAAATGGCCGATGAGGTGTCGCTGAATATGGTGAAGCACCATCTTGTGGCCGACCAGATTGTGCTGACCATCAACTATGATGCCGAGAACCTTACCAACCCCGCCTTGAAGGCGAAATACCTTGGCCCTGTCACTAAAGACTACTATGGCCGTCAGGTCCCGAAACATGCCCACGGCACGGCGAACCTGGAAAAGCCCACGTCGTCGAGCAAGATTATCATGAAGACGGTGAAGGATTTGTATACCAAGATAGTCAATCCCATCCTGCTTGTGCGTCGTATCAACGTCATGGTGAACCACGTCGTCAGCGAGGAAGAGGCTGCGATGGCGAAGCCAACGGAACAGCTCGACCTTTTCACCGATTACAAGGCGAAAGCACAGCAGGACAAGGAAAAAGCCGAAGACTTGACCAAGGAGCGAAAAGTGCAAGAAGCTTTGCTGGGCATCAAAGAGAAATTCGGTAAGAATGCCATCCTGAAGGGCTTGAACTTTGAGGATGGTGCTACAGCCAAAGAACGTAACCAACAAATAGGAGGTCATAAGGCATGAATGACAACTACGAGGATATTATCAACCTGCCGCATCATGTGTCGGCGAGGCATCCCCAGATGAGCATGATGAACCGTGCGGCTCAGTTTGCCCCGTTTGCCGCCCTTACTGGCTATGCGGCAGCCATCGAAGAGACTGCCCGCTTGACGGATTCACATATGGAACTGGCCGATGAGGACAGTGAAATCCTCAATCAAAAGATGGCTTACCTGCGAGAAGTCATCAGCGAGCATCCGGCTATCGTTGTGATCTATTTCGAGCCGGACAAAAAGAAGGCAGGTGGAGCCTATAAGACCATCGAGGGGCAGCTGCAAAACATCGATGAGTACGCTCAGTGCCTTGTGATGAAAGATGGTAAGGTTGTATTTATCAGGTCGGTGCTTGACATTCAGTATTAGGCGGGGGGGCGAGTGTCAAAGTGTCAAAGTGTCAAAGTGTCAAACTCAGTTCGGATTCCCGAAAACGGCTCACTATATATAAATAATTAATTATTTCTATATAGTGGACCCTTTGACACTCTCGAAAACAACTTTGACACCGTGACACCGTGACACCGTGACACCAGCAGAAAAAATTTTTCTCTCCCCTGAAAAAAAGTTGCCCAAAAATTCGTAGAGCGCAATTTCGCGGTTGTATCTTTGCACCGTCAAACGACAAAGAGGCCAAAAACCAAAATTTCCAAGTCCGATGTAAGTCCGATGTAAGTCCGACTTTGGGACTACCTTGATTTGACCTGAAAACACAGCATGTCGACAATGCTTTTTTACTTCTTCTCTAGATTGCTTCGTGCCTCGCAATGACGCGAAGCGACGCAAACCAAACCAATTAACCTAATTCATTAACCAACCAAAATCCTTAAAACTATGGCAAGAATTGTTTCAATCTTCCAGTTCACCGGACGCGCCGGCTCTGCCGTCGGTTCGAAGGGCAAGGGTGGCAAGATCCTCCTGCGCCAGTACCAGCCCACCGTGGCTAACCCCCGCACCGCTGCCCAGATGAGCAACCGTGCCAAGATGAAACTCGCCACCCAAGTGGCCTCCATGCTCGGCGAAGTCGGGCGCACCGCCCTCATCGCCAACGGCCTCCGCAAGACCGAGCGCGGACAGCTCATCAAGCAGCTGCTGCAAAGCGTCAAGGTCAGCGCCGACGGCAACATGGCCAGCCTGGGCTACGACCTCAACCTAGTGAGCAACCCCAGCTACAAGCGTGCCCTGAGCCTGAGCATCACCAGCGAGAGCTCGGCCTTCGTGGCCACCTTCAGCGGCGCCGAAGCGGGCGAAGTCATCGCCAAGGCCATCCTCGTACACGACCTCGCCACCGGCAACTGGCGTCATGCCTCGGCGATGGACACCAACACGACCCTGAGCCTCGGCAAGAGCGCGAACGAGAGCGGCGACGCACTCGAGGTGTTCGCCTACGGCATCGTCCTGATGCCCAAGACCAGCGAGGGCTTCAACAACA
>Ga0310690_10001957_pt1 | contig 35101 bp, 31 predicted proteins | sample AusTroGonzalo_MG_2_FD_207661 | JGI IMG/M metagenome (GOLD analysis project Ga0310690, IMG submission 207661) | Bovine rumen microbial communities from tropical cattle in Woodstock, Queensland, Australia - Gonzalo_04 (v2) (version 2) | ecosystem: Host-associated > Mammals > Digestive system >...
GCAAGACCTTTCGCGATGACAGTTTCGTCCGTCATGTCGAAAAGCTGGTACTTGATTGAAGAACTTCCGCAGTTGAGAACAAAAATTTTCATGAGAGCCTCCTAAAAAATTGTTAAAAGAATCAAACGACGGGCGATAGTAGCCTATCGGATTTTCATTTTCAAGAAATTTGTTTGCGATAAAAGGGTAAAATTTGGATCACTCCGCGGTTTTGCCTTTCAAGTAGTAGGATTTCAGCACTTTGTAGACAATGGGAGCCGCCGTACTTCCGCCGTGCGCACCGCTTTCGACAACGGCGATAGCGACAACTTCAGGATTTTTATACGGAAAAAACGCCGCAAAAAGGGCATCGTCCTGAGTCAGGAACTTCCTTTCGTCCTCGGTATGGTCGATGTTTCTCCGTTCAGCATTCGAAATGACCTGGCTTGTTCCGGTTTTGCCCGCTGCATCGGGGATCGTGTGGTCTGCGTGATGGAAAGCGGTTCCGCCGGGCTCGTTCGTGACAGACCAAAGCGCTTTGTTGACGTCCCTGAAATGCTGCGGTTTTATGTTGAGAACGCGGACTACTTCGTTTTCGATTTCAGTCGAAGTGCCGTCTTCGTGAATGATTTCGTCAACGATTTTGGGCTTTACGATCATTCCGCCGTTTGCGAATGCGGCATAGGCTACCGCAAGCTGGAGCGGAGTCATTCTGATGTCGCCCTGCCCTATCGACATGTTCATGATCATTCCGTTGTTGATCCTCATTCCGGGATAATTCATGGCGAACCAGCTTCTTGTCGGCAGAATGCCGCTCTCTTCACCCGGCAGATCGATCCCTGTCGCCGTTCCGACTCCGAAAAGGGCGGCAAAACGGGTCATCCGGTCGATCCCGAGTTCCTGTGAAAGGAAATAGTAGTAAATATCGCAACTCTCCTTGAGCGAATCGTAAAGGTTGACGAAAGCGTGCCCGCCGCGGTTCCAGCAGCATTTCGTGTCGCGTCCGAACGAAAGGCATCCCGTGCATAAATATGTCGATTTCGGCGTCATAACGTTGTAATGAAGCCCGGTGACCGCAGGAATTATCTTGAAAGTCGAGCCGGGAAAGTAAGTCTGGCGGATGACCTTATTGAGAAGCGGATGCAGGATGCTCTGGCTGTATTCGCGCCAGATTTTTTCGGGAATACGCTTTCTCGAAAGAAGATTGGAATCGAACGAAGGCCCGGAATAAAGCGCCAGAATACGACCGGTTTTCACTTCCATCACGACGACTGCACCGCTCAGTTCGCCCAGAGCCGAAGCTGCGGCCTCCTGAAGATATGAAACGATCGTCGTCCGTATCGAATCACCTTTAAGTGCGTGTTTTGTTTCAGGAATCGCGCCGTCTATGTTTTCAGGCAACTCGATCTTGCGCCCGATGTTGTCGATGACGTGGAAAGTCTCTCCGTATTCGCCGTGGAGCTCGCTTTCATACCATTTTTCAAGCCCCGTTTTGCCCGTGAAATCCTCCGGATCGTAATTCGGATACGTTTCAAGTTCCGACTGGTTTATCTTTGAAACATACCCCGTGATGTGCGCCGTCTTTTCGCCGAAAGGATAGACACGGCGGTATGAAGAGGATATGATCGTTCCGGTAAAATTGGTCAAGTATCCTGAATAACTAAGGATTTTTTTCTTAGGAATTTCGTCTTTGACAAGGATCGGCAGATAACGGCATCGTCCGTAACACCCTTCAAGTTTCGACAGAAGACGTTTTTTTTCGTTTTTGGAAAGCTCGATCAGAGAACTCAGACGGTCGATCTGTTCCTCCATCTGGTCGCTTTTCGCGAAAAATATCGGAACGAGCGAAATCTTGAACGAAGGCTCGGTCGAAGCCATCACTTTTCCGTCGGAGAAAAGGATCTCGCCGCGGGCGGGGAAAATTTTTTCGTTGAGTATGAAATTGTCGCGCGATCTGCCGTAAAATTCGTCTCCGCGCATGACCTGAAGCAGAAAGACCCTGACCAGAAGAGCCAGGAACGAAACAAATATCACGTAGACAAGCGGTTTTGTCTTTTTGAAAATATTCTTGACCTCGTCCGACTGGTTCAGGATTCTCACAGCCAGGTCTCCTTATAAAAAAGAGTGTCTATTTTCGGCTTGAAGACGACAAAAAGAAAAATCAGGACAAAAACACAAAAAGCCGACGGGAAAAGGAACGAAAACGCCGAAAGTTCGCCGGTAAAAACGTAAGTATAGAGAATCTTGTCCAAATTCATCATCAGTGAGGCGAAAATCGCGTTGAGAAGCGCCGTCAGCGAATAGTCGAACGCAGTCGAAGCAAAAAACGCGACAGTAAGAATGTAGATCTGAAGCGCTGCCGTCAGAATGAAAAGAAACGGCAAGGGAGAAGCCGCCTGCGAATAAAGCAAAGTTGCCAAAACGATGTAAGTTATTCTTTTTTTTATATTTTTTTCTGTATAAAGAATCGTGATCACTACCGGGAAATGAGGAAAAACAAACTGCGAAATTTCCAGAGAATAGAGAATGAACGAAAAAAGGGCGAACGCAAGAAGCAATTCAAAAACGAATTTGAACGAAAGAGTTTTCACAAACCACCCGCAAATCGAAAGAGAACAAAAAAGTGGCGATCCCAACAGGAGTCGAACCTGTGACCTGTCACTTAGGAGGCGACCGCTCTATCCGTCTGAGCTATGGGACCGTCTTTGGCAAATACTGCAAAGGATCAACCGGTTTTGACTGAAGTCTTATCTCGAAATGAAGATGCGGACCGGTCGAATTGCCGGTGCTTCCGACTTCGGCAATCTTCTCGCCCTGCTTCACCTTTGCGTGTTCTTTTGCTATGTTTTTCGAATTATGAGCATAAATCGTAAAACTGTCGTCAGGATGCTGGATAACTATCAGCAGACCGTAACCGCCTTTTTCACCTACGAAAACGACTGTTCCGGCCGCCGCTGCGTAAACCGGTGTTCCGACCGGGCATCCGATGTCTATTCCGCTGTGATTCTTTCCCCAGCGAGGACCGAATTTTGAAGTCACGACCCCTTTTGCCGGCCAGATATATGCACCCGGCTTGACATTGACGGGCTTGGATTTTGCCGGAGCGGAAGTTTTTCCATTTTTCTCCGCCTGTTTAACCGGTTTTGCATCCTGAGATTTCTCTTTTTTCGCTTTTGAAGGAGCTTCCGCCGCCTTTCCGCCGCTTCTGCTTTCACGCGGAGCAGCGACGCCCGGCACGAAGATGTAATCTCCGACCCGGATCTTTTTTGCATCGGCGATATTATTGTTTTTCTCAAGATTGTCAACAGTCGTGCCGTAAAGTTTTGCGATGCTGTAAAGGGTCTCATCCTTTTTCACGCGGTGATATACACCGAAATTGGCCGCGCAAGAAAAAAGCAGGAAAGCACAGACTATGTATATAAAAACCCTTTTTATTTTATGCTCCGCAAACTATACCATATCAGAATAAAGCCTTCTTTTTATCTTTTTCGTCGATGTTTTTTCAAATTCCTGAGGATGGATCTTTATCTCCGCAACCTTGGCGAAAGAAGAAAGCCCCTCGTTCAGTTTGACACGGCTTTCGTCCATAATTTCAACAAGCTGCGAATCAGTTATCCCATCTTTTTTCGCTTTTGCTGTGTCCGGGAAAACAAGGCCTACGAGCTTGTGTTCCCTGTTTTCTATAACCAGCGATTCAACAACGTAAGGCATCGTATTCAGCTTTGCTTCGATCTCTTCGGGATAGATATTCTGCCCCGTAGCCGAAAGGATCATGCTTTTGCTTCTCCCTTTTATGAACAGAAATCCGTTTTCATCCAGATATCCAAGGTCGCCGGTGTGGAACCAGCCGTCAGCGTCGAACGATTTCGCCGTTTCTTCTTCCATTTTGTAGTAGCCGCAGAAAACATTTTCCCCTTTAACGCAGATCTCGCCGATGCCGTTTTCGTCAGGCGAATCGATTTTTGCCTGGAGATATTCGATAACTCTGCCGCAGCTGCCTACCGGTCTTCCGTCCAGATAATAGGTGTAGGAAATAAGCGGACCACATTCCGTCATTCCGTAACCTACGATAAAGCGCACTTTGCATTTCGAGAAAAATTCGTCGATCTGCGGATTGAAAGCGGCACCGCCGATCAAAATTTCAAAATGGTTGTTGCCGAAAGCGTCGTTAAGCTGCCTTCCGATATTCTCATAAATAAGTCTGTTGACGAACGGGATCTTCAAAAGCACCTTGAAAAGCGGCTTTTCTATGAGCGGAAGGATTTTCGAAGCGTAAATTTTTTCCATGATCAGGGGAACGGTGACTACCAGGATCGGATTTATCTCCTGAAAAGCCTGCAGAATGACTTTCGGGGTCGGGATCCTTCCCAAAAAGTAGATGTGAGCCCCTCTTGCGAACTGCGAAAGAAAGTCGAAAGCGCATCCGAAACAGTGTGCAAGCGGCAAAAACGAAAGAATGGCCCCTTTTTCGTCCCTGAAAAGGTGGTCGATAAAAAACCGGACGTTGACCATAAGCGAGTTATGCGACAGCAGAACTCCTTTTGAAAAACCTGTCGTGCCGGAAGTGTAAACGATTGCCGCAACGGTGTCGCCGGGAATTTCATCGAAGTGCAATGCTTCCTTAACTAACGGATTTTGTTTCACTTTTTCACAGAAAGCCTTGTCGTTTTCAAGACTTTTGTTCTTTTTTTCCTCATCTTTTACAAAGAAAAAATCAAAATTTTCAAGCGAAACAACTGCCTCGATCCGAGCCGGGATCGAATTTCTGACTTTATCGAAAACAGCGTCAGCGGCAAAAAAAAGTTTTGAATCGGAATGATTCACTATGTGGAAAATCTCTTCGGCCGAAAAATCGACCAGAATCGGAACGATTACCGCTCCGTAGGTCACGGCAGCAAGATATACGATCCCCCAGTTTGACGAATTTCTGCCGCAAAGCGAGATCTTATCCCCTTTTTCGATGCCGAAACTTCTGAACATTTCGTGAATTTTCAGAATATTTTCGGCGACTTGCGCAAAAGAGAGGGTGTTTTCGCTGCCGTAGTCCGTGAAACACGGCAAATCCCAGTTGTCACGGATAGCAGTTTCCAGAACCCTGACTAAATTGTCTTTTATCATTGTCCTCACCAAACAGTTTACAGATTCCGACTATCTGTCGCTCAAAAAGGCGATACTCTGGACATCATACTGCGAGCTGTTCTGGCGGAGTTTCTGCAGAGCGCGCATTTCGACCTGACGGATCCTTTCTCTTGTCAGATTCATAATAGTCCCGACTTCCTCAAGAGTCACGCCGCCTTTGTCGGCAACATCAAGAGCGCAGGTTTCCTGCAGTTCCCAGACTTCCTTGCCCGGGAAATTGAATTTTATCGATTTCGTCTCCGGATTTACGTCAAGAAAAAGATGGTATTTGCACGAAACAAAAAGGCACGGTCTTTTCAATTTCAGACATTCCGAACGGTTTTTCGGTTTCTGATAGGAAGTAATGTCAATCAGATCCCAGTAAATCGAGCCTTCTTCGAGTTTTCCCTTCTGCTCCGTGATGACCTCGGTGTAAGGTTTCTCCTTTTTCTTCTTTTCTTTCGTTACCATAACTTTTACTCTGAAACAGTTGATAATGTTGATCGGTGTTTCTGTCTCTCAAAGACCGGAAAACGGGCAATAATAGAATACAAAATGTGCGTGTCAATATATTTTTTTACAAGTTGCGGATTTTATTCAATATTATTTGAATAGCGAAATGTATTCTTCTCTGACTATGGTTTCATCCCTGCCCGGACCTACCGAAATTATAGAGACAGGGACTCCGAGATTTTTCTCGATGAACGCGATGTATTCCTTTGCCGCTTCAGGCAGTTCTTCGTATTTTCTGATTTTGGAAATATCGCATTTCCACCCTTTTAATTCAGCATATTCGGGTTCGATTTTTTCGCAAAGTGCTATCGAAGCAGGGAAAGAGCCGATTCTCCGCCCTTCAGCTTTGTAGCCTGTGCAGACTTTTATCGTCTCAAAACCGTTCAGAACATCAAGTTTTGTAAGGGCGATCGATGTTATTCCGCTCATTTCGAAGACATATTTCAATGCAACGAGATCAAGCCAGCCGCACCTTCTCGGACGTCCTGTCGTCGTTCCGAATTCAAAACCGGTCTGCCTCAGTTTTTCGCCGTCTTCGCCGAAATCTTCGGTCGGGAAAGGACCTGCTCCGACACGCGTCGTGTAAGCCTTGACAAGTCCGATATTGTCCCTGACTTCGCTGAAAGGAAGTCCGCAACCGAGGCTGAAATAACCGGAAAGCGTGTTCGATGAAGTTACGAAAGGATAAGTTCCGTGATCGATGTCGAGCATCGCACCCTGCGCCCCTTCCATGAGGATTTTCTTCCCTTTCGCGAACTGAGCGAAACTGAAATCGGTCGGCGCGATGTAAGGAGCGAGAGCCTTGCCGGATTCAAAGTATTTTTCGGTAAGTTTTTCCGCATCAAACGGCTCGATACCGTAAAGACCTGTGAACATCGCGTTCTTTTCCTTGAGCGCAGCTTTTATTTTCCTCATCAGAAGTTCTTTGTCGAGAAGATCTTCCGCACGGATGCCGATCCTTGAAACCTTGTCCTCGTAAGCTGGTCCGATCCCGCGGCCTGTCGTCCCGATTTTATTGTCTTTTTTCGCCTCTTCGCGGCATTTGTCGAGTGCCTTGTGGTAATCCATGATAATAGAGGTTTTGGGTGAAATCATCAGTTTTTCCGGATTTACCGAAACCCCCTTCTCCTGAAGTTTCGCCGACTCAGCCGCGAACTGCTCGGGATCGAAAACGACTCCGTTTCCTACAAAACTGACGATGTTGTCACGCAGGATCCCCGACGGGATCGCGTGGAGATCATACTTCACGCCGTCTACGACGATCGTATGCCCCGCGTTGTTTCCGCCCTGATAACGGCAGACAACATCAACTTTTTCTGTCAAAAGATCGACAACTTTTCCCTTTCCTTCGTCACCCCACTGGGTTCCTGTAACGATATGAACTGTCATTTTCCCGACTCCAAAAATCAATAACGCGGAATTTTATTGATTAGCGCTTTATAAACAAGTTTTTTTATTTTGATGTTGCCGGAAAAACTTTTGCATTTTCTGCAAATCGTCTATACAATATTATGTTTGCGCTTTTAAAACATTTCGCGGGGCAACATGGACAAAAATAAGTTTTTGGAAAAATTCAACAATTCGTCGTTTCAGCCGGTCTATGTGCTGATGCTTCTTTCTTTTTTGCTGCGGCTCGTCACTTTTATGGGAATATCTGAAGGCGACGACCTTTCCTACACTCTGCTTGCACACAGATTCGCAGAAGGCGATTTTGCAGCGAACTTCATTTTCGACATACGCTGGGTCGTTTACGTGCCGGTAGCTCTTCTTTACAAAATTTTCGGAGTAAACGACGTCACTTCCCTTGCTCCGACTTTCATTTACGGAATTTCGTCGGTCTGGCTTGCATACAAAATCGTCGAGGATGAAACAGATAAGCTTACGGCTTCGATCGCGACGCTGCTCTATCTGACATTTCCGATAATTCTGATATACGCGAACTTTCTTCAGGTCGCGCCGTCGCTTGAATTTTTCACGCTGCTCACTGTCTATTCTTTCAAACGCGGCATGAAAAGCGAAAAATTTCAATGGTTTATCCTTGGCGGTCTTGCAATCGGCGGAATATTTTTCGCCCGGACGACAGGACTTTTCATAGCCCCCCTCGCCTCTTTCTATGTCTGGTACCGAAAAGGTTTCAGCAAAAAAACTGTCGGGTGGATCGCCGTTGCGGCCGCATGCTCGCTTGTTCTCCCTGCCGTTCAGGGGCTGGTTTACCTGAAGATCCACGGTGATTTTTTCCACTACATCACGATAAGCCGGAAAGCCATCGAATATCAGGACAGAATGTTCGATGTCGATCCGAAAGATCTGTTTTTCTACGTCAGGACGATGTTTACGGAAGGCGATTTCGCCAACTGGAAAATGTTCGGTTTCAACGGCTATTTCATCGCCGCATCAGTTCTTGTATGCATTGTCAGGATTTGTATGAAAAAAAGCGGCAAGGAAGTGCTTTTCCTTATCTGGTATCTCTCCTACTTCCTTTTCATGACATTCGCACCGACAAGTTTTTCGCCTTACACGACACTCATCAGAAACATCCGCTACGGAATAATATTTCTACTTCCGGTTTGCGCCATATATGCGATATTGCTTGTTGATTTATTGAAAAGAAACAACAAGGTCCTGCCGGTGATCTCGCTTGTCATCATCGTTTTTCTTGCTGTCAGCAACGTTATTTTCGCAAACGAAGACAGCCAGAAATTCAAAGAACGCAGAAGAGATCAGAAAAGTTCGGTCGAAGAACTTCTTAAAGATTACCGCGGTGAACCGATTTACATAGCCGACAAAAACACTGCGCGGCGTATTTCATACTATTCAGGCTATACCCAGAACAACTTTAAGAACATAAGATCTCTGAAACAGATAAAAAAGCCCGGGCTTTTCCTTATTTTGAGAAGATTCCCGTCAAGCGTTTCGCGTTATTACATTCCGAAAAACGAGTTGCAGAAACTCAAAAAAAATCCTCCGAAAGGAATGACCTTAAAAAAGAAAACGCCTTTTTTCAACATATACGATGTTGATCCAGAGGTTCTAAACCAATAACAAAATTAAATAATTTCAAGGAGTTATCTGATGTCTGAATTCAAATTCTTCGCTTCTTCCCCCCGTGGTCTTGAAATGCCCCTCTCTCTTGAATTATCAAAAATCGGCGCTTCGGACGTTCAAATCACCGAAGGCGGAGTCCACTTCAAAGGCGGACTCGACATCTGCTACAAAGCAAATCTCTACACCCACACAGCCGGCAGGGTTTATCTGGCTCTGGGAACAAAAAGCTACCGGACGGAAAACGATGTTTACAAACTTGCGTATTCGATAGACTGGAACGAGTGGTTCTCGCCGAAACAGACTTTCAGGGTCGATGTCGTTGCGACGAACTGCCTTCTGACAAGTCTGAATTTCGTATCACTCAAAATCAAGGACGGGATCTGCGACAAATTCCGCGAAACGGACGGGGTGCGTCCGAATGTCGACCCTCATTCACCTGATATGCGTATCCGCGGCTACATTGACGAAGAACAGGCCACGATCTTCATAGACACAAGCGGCGATGCACTTTTCAAACGCGGCTTCAGAGAGCGGACGAACATCGCTCCGATACGCGAAAACCTTGCATGCGGCCTTCTTTTTCTTGCAGGCTGGGATCCGGGTATCCCGCTGCTTGATCCGATGTGCGGAAGCGGAACTTTTCTGATCGAAGCGGCAAAAATTTCACTTAACATCGCCCCTGGAAGTTCAAGAAAATTCGCTTTCGAAAAAATCAGGAACTACGACTCGTCGCTTTGGAACAAAATTCTTCAGGAGGCGATCGAAAACGAACTTGACGACGCAGACCTTCCGATTTACGGAAGCGACATCTCGGAATCGGCTGTCGAAGCTGCAAGAATAAATCTGGAAAACGCAGGTCTGGCCGATATGGTAAAGCTCAGAAAAGCCAATATCCTTGATCTCACGGCACCTGCCGAAACAGGGGTCATGATAGCTAACCTTCCCTACGGCGAAAGAATGGGTGAACTTGATGAAATGCGCCTTCTCTACCCTAAAATAGGCAATCTTCTGAAACATAACTTTGCAAACTGGAAAGCGTGCTTTCTGACAAGCGATCTCAAACTTCCGAAATTCATCGGCCTTGCGACTTCGCGGAGACTTCCGTTCAGAAACGGCAATCTGGACTGCCGGATGTATGAATTCAAGATGGTGGAGGGAAGCAACAAACCGTCAAAGCAGGAGAAATCAGAAACAGAGTGACGAGGTAATCAGATGGAGATTTTCAGATCGCTGGAAGCCGTTCCGAAAGATGAAAAAATTTCGCTCGCGATAGGAACTTTCGACGGAGTCCACTTAGGTCACGCAGAAATCATCAGGGAATGCCGTGCAGACGCTTCGTGCAGGTCGGCGGTCCTCACTTTCGACGTCCATCCGAGACAGTTCCTCTACCCCGAATTTGCACCGAAAACACTCACATTTCCATACGAAAAATATGCTTTTTTCAAAAATCTCGGTGTAGATTACGTCATTGAACTTCCATTTTCTGAGTATTACACCATGGAACCCGAAGCCTTTCTCGATCTTCTTGCACAAAGCATGCAGCTGCGCCAGATCACTATAGGTTTCAACTTCTTTTTCGGCAAAAACCAGAAGGGAAACGCCGACCTGGCTTTCTGGTGGGGACGTTCCGCCGGCGTGAAAATATGCGTTGCGGAACCGTTTCTCAAAAACGGAATGAGGGTAAGTTCAAGCGCGATACGCGAATTCGTTCTTTCCGGGCAGATGCGTAACGCCGCTTCGTTTCTTGTCTATCCTTTTTTAATCAGCGGAACGGTCAAACGCGGGAAACAGATCGGAAGAACATTGAATTTTCCGACACTGAATCTGGAAACTCCTGAAAAAATCATGCCGCCGGACGGAGTTTACATCACGCAGACGGTTTTTGACGGAAAACAGTTCACTTCTCTCACGAACATCGGAACAAATCCGACGATCGACGCCGAATCAAAGCAGAAAATCATCGAAACATGGGTCGATTCAGACGAAATCGGCGAACTTTACGACAAAAAAATATCGGTTTACTTCCTTAAAAAGATCAGAAACGAAATCAGATTTTCGTCAAAAGAGAAACTGGCCGAGACTATTTCAAACGACAAAGAAATCTGTCACAATTTTATGAAATCCAACAAGATAAAAGAACTGCCCGATATCTACTCTGTGCAGGCAGGATAAGGAATAAGATTTCCGGCAATGGAAGGATCAAACAGATCGCCGTTTGCCGTGAAGGTTATGTTCGTGCCGTCGTTTGAAGTTATGTCGTACTGACCGGAATCGGAAACGGCACGGACGCATTTAATGTCGAACTGACCGGCTGTAGCATTTACGGTAATCTCTCCGTAAAAAGCGTAGGCATTTATATCTTTCATATTTCCTGAACCGATTCCCGTACTCTTCGGCAGAGCAATTCCGAAAACCTGTTTTTCTGTAGCAGAGAGAGCTTCTGCAGCAGTCAAGCTGTTGAGCCAAACAACTATTGAATTAGCACCGTTTGCCATTGCAAGCGGACATATGCTGCCGACTATCGGAAGATTTATCTCTGCGAACGTATTGGGCATTCCGTTATATGAGAAATTGGCCATTCCGTTTCCTCCGGGGTTTGTTCCGACCGATGTATTTATCTTGCCGGAAAAATTGATATTGAAGTTTCCGATCGGATCAGCCTGCGGTGTGTTCTGATCTTCGTCAGGCAGATCCGGCTCTTCTTCAGGAGCGGTGTCTTCATCGGTTTCTGTTTCTTCTTCGGTGTCTTCGGTGTCTTCTGCTTCTTCAGTATCACCTTCTTCGTTTTTATCCTCATCTTTTTGAGGATCATCCTGTTCCTGTTCTTTTTCAGAATCGGAATTAAAATTCTGCGGAGCTGACGAATCGTCGCCGCCGCCGCACGAAATCAAAAAAACAAAAGAAAGCAAAAAGAGAAAAATAATTTTTTTCATTGTCTTCCCCATTAAATATTCTTCAATAATTCAGAGAACTTGCCAAAATCGACAGCCGGTGCGCCGCCCTGAGCCATATCGGGTTTTCCGCCGCCGCGGCCTCCGAATTCGGCAAGGATATTTTTAAGGATATTTCCTGCGTGGAACTTGGTTTTTGCCTCGCCGGTAGCCGAAATTATGACAAGTGCCTTTCCGGCGTCATCGCCTACGACCGCAATAACGGCGTTATCGAACTTAGCCTTGAGCGAATCGACGAGTTCAAGCGATTCCGCGCGGTTTTTGCCAGAATTTATCGCAAAGATCTTGGTTCCGTCCTTTTCGCAGATCGGAGCAAGAGACGCAGTCTGCATCGCGGCGATTTTTTTGCCGGCTTCCTTGAGCTCGCGTGAAAGCTGTTTTGCGGTATCGATCTGCTTTTCTACTCCTTTGACAACAAGCGACTTCTCGCTGCCCGTCATTTCGGCGATCGCAGTTATCGTTTCGTCATATTCCTGGAAAAGAGCGAGCGCACCGAGCCCTGTCACAGCCTCGATCCTGCGGACTCCCGCCGCGATCCCTTCTTCTTTCACGATCTTGAAAAGACCGATGTCGCCCGTTGCTCTGACGTGCGTTCCGCCGCAGAGTTCCTTGCTTTCGCCCATCGTTACGACGCGGACATTTTCGCCGTATTTTTCGCCGAAAAGCGCCATCGCACCCTCTTTTTTGGCTTCTTCGATCCCTTTTACGACCGTATTCTGCGGAGAGTTCGCCTCGATCATGCGGTTTACTTCGGTTTCGACACGCTTGAGTTCATCTTTCGTAACAGCCTGGAAGTGGTTGAAGTCGAAACGGAGCCTGTCGGGGCCGACGAGAGATCCTGCCTGGTTGACGTGCGTTCCGAGAACCATCTTCAGAGCGCGGTGCAGAAGGTGTGTCGCCGAGTGGTTGCGCCTTGTTGCAGAGCGTCTTTCGTGGTCAAGCTCCTGCTGAACGGTGTCGCCGGTATTCAGAACATCGAGAACTTCGAGTTTAGCGACTTTTACATCGTGGACTTTTATCACATCAAGAACTTTCGCCGCGATTTTGCCGTTTTTCATAACTTTTCCGTTATCGGCAAGCTGTCCGCCCGACTCTGCGTAGAAAACTATCGGATCAAAAATTGCATAGCAGTTTCCGTAGCTTACGCTCTCTTTTTTTGTAAATTCATCGTCAAAAAGAGCGACTATTTTTCCTTCACACTCTTCCGTGTCGTAGCCTTTGAAAACAGGCTCTTTCATGCCGCCGTCAAGCAGTTCCTTAACAGCAGAAAGCTTCTGGGAATCCATTTTAGCGCTCCATGAAGCCTTTCCGCGCTGCTTCTGCTCCTGCATCGCCTTTTCGTATTCAGCCTGATTGAAGGTAAATCCCTTCTCTTCAAGGATCGTTTCGGTGAGGTCAGACGGGAATCCGTAAGTATCGTAAAGTTTGAAAACAAGCTCGCCCGGGAACTCTTTTCTTCCGCTTGCCTGCATCTCTTTCAGGCCGTCGTCAAGCAGAGCCAGGCCTTTGTCCAGAGTCTGTCTGAAACGCGCCTCCTCGTCGCGGACGATGTTGAGGATAAGTTCCTGTTTTTCGACAAGTTCCGGATAGTGGTTTCCCATGATCCTGATGACTTCGCCGCAGACTTTCCAGAAGAAAAGCTCGCTGAAACCGAGCTTGTGACCGTGCCTGATCGCTCTGCGCATGATCCTGCGGAGAACGTATCCCCTGCCCTCGTTTGACGGTGTGATCGTGTCGGCGATGAGGAAAGATGTGCTTCTCGCGTGGTCTGCGATAACGTTGAGGCTTGATCTGAGCTCAGCCGGAACGGTTTTTCCGAGCAGGTTTTCGGTGAAACGGATCAGATCCTGAAAAATATCGATATCGTAATTTGAAAGTTTGCCGTTGAGTATCGAAGTTATTCTCTCGAGTCCCATTCCGGTATCGATGTTCGGCTTGGGAAGCGGAGTCAGTTTACCGCTTTCGTCGCGGTTGAACTGCATGAAGACGAGGTTCCATATCTCTACGAACCTGCCGCAGTCGAAGTCGGGCATTCCGTTGTCGAAGAAGGGTTTTTCCGCATGAAAACCCTCACCCAGATCGTAGTGGATCTCGCTGCACGGACCACATGGGCCGGTATCGCCCATCTGCCAGAAGTTGTCGTGCTCGTCAAGACGGAAAATGTGCTTCGGATCAACGTCAGTATTTTTGAGCCAAAGCTGCTCGGCCTCGTCATCCTCTCTGAAAACCGTGACATAAAGGCGCGATTTGTCGAGTTTGAAAACTTCCGTGATGAGTTCCCACGCATATTTTATCGCATCTTCCTTGAAGTAATCGCCGAAAGAGAAGTTTCCGAGCATCTCGAAGAAAGTGTGGTGCCTTGTCGTGAAGCCGACATTTTCAAGGTCGTTGTGCTTTCCGCCAGCTCTGACGCACTTCTGGGCGCTGCATGCACGTGTGTAGCTTCTTTTTTCAAGCCCCAAAAACAGCTTTTTGAACTGGTTCATTCCGGCGTTCGCGAAAAGAAGAGTGTTGTCCTCAGCCGGAAGAAGCGGCGAACTTGCAACTTCGGTGTGGCCTTTAGCTTTGAAGAAATCCAAAAAAGTCCTTCTGACTTTGTCTATCGTCCAGTTTTCCATATTTTTCTCCATTAAAAAACAAAACCGCGCGATTTTAGTTTTGAAAGCGATTTTATCAAGAAAAATCTGTCTGAGGGTTCTTAAATCGGATTATTGCTTCGAGGGATGAAAACTTCCTGCCTTACTCCGCGTTTCTGACGCAGCGGACATAATACAAGCTGGTCTTCTGCTGGTTTCTAAGAGTTCCGGTATCAAAACTTACCTGCCAAGCGGTGTTGACAGTATCACCGGCAGTTGCTTTCACTATGTTGGTTGTTGAAGACCAGAAAACCTGATCCGGCATATCGGGGAAATAAGAATAAGGAGCACTTTCTTTGTTCGGGTTTACCAGCGAGAAGAGCTCGTTTTTGTTGGGAAGACGCCAGCCTTCATCCGTCGGGCTGTTCAGTTTCTGACATTCAGCCAATGCTTTCTGCCAGGTCAATTTGTCAGAGCTGTATTCTTTCTGCCAAACAAGATTTGTTTTTTTATCCAGGACAGCCTTGCCGTCAGAAGACAACTCGAAATCAGCCGCTTCCGCCGGAAGAAGTTCCTTGCCGCTGACGCAGATGACCTGTCGTGTAATTGATTGGTCCTCAGACGCAACAGTTCCGTAGTATGGTGAAAAATAATATGCGTTGTTAGAGTTTTTCACCTTTTTTGATGTCCACAGACGAGTGCCGGCAGTTGTTGCTACAAACGGTGAGGCAAGAGAAGAGTTGCCGTTGTCATAAATTGTCAGGAGTTCAAACGGATTCGGAAGACGCCAGTTGCTGATTCTTTTTCCGTTATAACGTCCATAGTAATCCTGATAAAGTTTTGCATTCAACTGTGCGCAGTGATTGTTTGCCGAGTCGTAATCTACGGCATCACCCCAAGAGAAGGTCTCTTCATTCAGAGATTTTTCCCATATCAGACCTGTATAGTAGTCAGCAACGGTATCAATACGATCATCACTGTTATTTTGTGCAGATGCCTCAAATGAACTTAACGAGTGGATAGTGCATACATCACGGTTTTGCGCATCCTGACCGAAGAAATTGGCACTTGATGATGTCGGACAGGTAAATTCCGCTGAGTCGTCGTAACATTTTTTTTGTCCGGTACATCTGTTGCCCAGATTAAACTGTTGTTTGCATTTTGTTTTGATATACATCCCTTCTACATATTCATATCTGAAATAGCCGTCCGCACATACATAATGGCATTTTCCCGGAGTTTCGCTGTATTCGGTTTTGTCTGTCGATTTCCCTTCCCATATACCATTGTGCCAATATCCGGTGTAAGATGTTTCGCCGTTCCAGACTGTGCCTTCCGGCTTTTCATCGCAAGGGAATGTTTTACCGCATGTTTTTTCGTCTTCGTCCCATGTTCCGCCGACCTGATTGCAGTCCAGAATACAATCATGTTTTTCAGTGTTCCAGATGTAATTCTTTTCGCAGTCACAAGTGTAGGTTTCTACGTCTATTGCATTGCAGCTGCCGCTTAAGCGGTGGGATTCTGCACAAAGATCAGAACCTTCACACGGATTGATACAAGATGCTCCGTCCCAGAAATAACCTTCATTACAGCCGCATTCATATGTTGTATCCTCTTTCGCATAGCATTGCCCGTCTGAGTTCTGGAGATCAGAACAGTGATGTGATTCGCATGGATCTGCATCATTTGTTGAATCGCCCGAATCACCGTCCGGCTGAGAATCACCGGAATCGGTTTTATCGCCGTCATCAGTTGAATCACCATTGTCCGGTGTCGTGTCACCACTGTCTTGATCAGGATTTTCAGCTGGTTCGGTATCACCGCCCTGCTCCGTGTCACCGCCGGGTTCGGAATCGGTTTTGTCTTCGTCCGCAACTGCTTTGCCGGAATCGGTGTCGTCGGTTGATTTGTCTTTGTCTGAGCTTCCTCCGCAGGAAACAATCAGAAAAAGCGAACAGAAAGCAAGAAACAGAAAGAATTTTTTCATTTTTTTCTCCTTATCGCAAATCAAAAAAACGTGATATTTTAAGCAGTCTGCACAAAACAGCAAGTTTTTGATTCAATCACTGCGATTCTGGGCAATTTTTATTGATTTTTAAATTTTTATATTTATAAATCAACAATTTTTTGTTTTTAATTAAATTATGAACGCCTGTCTGATTTGCGGAAACAAAACTGATAATAAGGAATTTTTATGCAAAGATTGCATTGATTTTGCCTTGAAATGCGTGAGACGCTGTCCGAAATGCGGCAATTTTCTGCTTGCAGAGGAAAAAGATGACTGCCCCTCGTGCCGCGGTAAAAAAATCTATTTCGACACGATCTATTCACTATTTATATACAGCGGTGCGGTTTCGCAGCTGATTTCCGGAATGAAATACGGCAAAGTCGCCCATATCGCGGAAGTTTTGGGCGAATATCTGGCGGAAAACGCGCCGAAACAGCTTATTGAAGAGAGGACTGTCATTTTTCCGCCGATGAGATTTTTTGACAAACTTCTGCGTTCCTTCAACCAGGCTGAAATTTTTGCCGACAGAGTCGCGAAAAAGCATGATCTGAAATTTGATCCCGGGTTATTGAAAAAAGTGAGAAAAACCGAACATCAGGCAGAGCTCGGCTACGAAGAGAGAATAAAAAATCTGACTGGTGCTTTTGCGCTTACCAGAAGCGTCCAAGGTGAAAAATTTCTGATCGTCGACGATGTCTGCACGACGGCTTCGACAATCAACGAAATTGCAAAAATCCTTAAAAAAAACGGCGCCTCAAGCGTAAACGGACTCACTTTTGCAAGGAGAACGCCTTACTTTGCGTAAATTCACGGAAAAGATTTTCAGCCCATGCAGCTTCGCCTGAATTACCGTGCTTTCTGGCACCTTCCGAATAAATTTTCACCTTTTGCAACAGAGCTTTTTCAAGAGCGTTTCTCTGTTCTTCATTCAAGTTGTTGCTTTTTTGCAACATATTGAAAATACTTATAATTCTATATTTATCCAAGCCGGTTTTATTTGAAAGCTGATCAGGCGCGCCGCCGTATTTTATGATAAGAGGCTCGTCAACGAGACCGAATTTTTCATTCGGCGACATCCTCAGCCAGAGGTCGAAATCTTCACATACCGGAAAAGTTTCATCGAAGCCGCCGTAATCAGAAAACAGCTCTTTTTCGATTACCACGCTGCTCGGAGTTACGGCGCAGACGTCAAGACACTTAAAAAAAATATCGCCGCACGGACGAATGTATCTGTTTGATTTATTTACGAATTTTCCGTTTCTGATCCATGTTTCGTCAGTCTGGGAAATTCTGAAACCGCTCTCTTTCATATAAGGAATCTGCTTCGAAAGCTTCTCTTTTTTCCATTCGTCGTCACTGTCCAGAAAGGCCAAGAAATCACCTTTTGCAACTTCCGCCCCCGAATTTCTTGCCGCGGCGACGCCTCTGTTTTCCGTTTTCAACACATTGATTTTATTACCGAATTCAGCAAGAACCGAATCAGTTCCGTCCGTTGAGCCGTCATCGACCACGATGCATTCAAAATCCCTGAAACTCTGGTTTAAAACGGAATGAACGGCGCGCTTAACGGCATCCGCGCGGTTGAAAGTCGGAATAATTGCGGAAACAAGAGGTTTTGACATAAAACGACCGGATCAGAAGCCGCTGAAAATGCTGTTTCCGATAAATTCGCGCAGGATCGAATTCGGCGGTATCGTCGAATCGTCCATCTCCTCGAAGAAAGAGAGGAATTTCAGAAGCCGTTTGACTTCGCGGTATTCCGGAATGTCGGCAGGGACCTGGCGCAGAAGCGGTTCGGCATATTTTTTAAGGATACTGAACTCGCAGACGAATGTGGAATTGAACATCGCGTCGGCGTTTTCCTGATACGGGAAAATGTTGTTGTCCTCTCCGTTTCTGACCGAAGCCCAGCGTTTAAGCGTGTCAACAGGCGAATGCCCGCGATACTGGAAATCGCGCACCATCCGGCGCAGAAGCCTGCCGTCAGTCGTCGGGATCCTGTTGTGATTGTCGATATTGAGAGCCGTGAGCGCACTCACGTAGATCTTGTAGATGTTGTATTTCGGAACATCGGCGTAAAGATTGGGGTTGAGCCCGTGGATCCCTTCGATCACGAGCACTCCGTTCTCGGGAAGAACTATCGTTTTGCCGTCAGAACAGCTTTTTCCTGTTTTGAAATCGTAGCGCGGCAGCGTCACTTCGCGCCCGTTCATCAGATCGTTAAGGTTTTTGTTGAAAAGCCCTATATTTATTGCCGAAAGCGACTCGAAATCGTGCTCACCCTTCTCGTCGCGCGGAGTTTTGTCGCGGTCGATGAAGTAGTCGTCAAGCGAGATCAGGAAAGGTCTTATTCCGTTGACACGGAGCTGGACACAGAGCCTGTTCGCCGTCGTCGTCTTTCCGCTCGAACTCGGCCCGGCGATGGAAACGATTTTCACCATTTTGCGGCGGCGGTAGATCTCGTCTGCGATCTTCGCCAGTTTTTTCTCGTGCAGAGCCTCGCAGAGAAGGATGATTTTGTTACTGAAACCCCGTCTTATCCAGTCGTTCAGTTTCGCGCAGTTGTCCATTTCAAGGACATCGAGCCACTCGTTGTGCTCCTGAATTATGTTGAAATATTTCGGACTGTCCTGAAACGCAGGAACAACATCGGGTTCAGCTACGGTCGGCACGAGCAGGACTATGCCGTTTTTGTAGTGGATGAGCTGGAATTTGTCGCAGTATGAAGTCGAAGGAAGAAGATAACCCGAAAAATAACCGACGGTCTGACCGAGCCAGTAAATGTTCGTGCGCGGCTGCTTCCTGATTTTGAAAAGGGAAACCTTGTCAAGAAGATCCTGTTTTCTGAATTCCTCGATCGCCTGTTCGGTCGGAACATTCTGACGGATGAAAGGAATATCCGCTTCGACCGTTTCCCTCATCTTGGCCGAAAGTTTCTCTACATCGCCGGCTTCGAGCCACTCAAGCCCCTCGAACCAGCAGTAGTAGCCGTTTCCGATGTTGTATTCGACATGAAGGATCGCATGCGGGAAAAGTTCTTTCGAAGCTTTTATCAGAATAAAAAGTATGCTGCGCAGATAAAAAAGCGCGCCGTCCTTGTTCTGCATCGTGAAAAATTCCACTTCGCCGTCCCCGGGGATCTCCTTGCCGAGATCGCAAAGTTCGTTGTTAAAAACAGCGCCTATTATCCGGCATTTATAATATTCCTGATATTTCGGTGCGATGTCGCCGAATTTTGTTCCCATAGCTACGGATTCAGACGATTTTTTCTCAGGAAGAGAAATTTTCAAATTAAACGAATCAGCCATAATTTCACCTTTTCAAACAATTAAAACAAAAGACCGGAAAGTTTATTTGCCGGGACGAGAATGTCAACTTGCAGGGGAAAATTTGAAATTTCACTTTAAAACAATATAAAGGCGCCTTGTTTTTTTCGCTTTTTTGATTTTTTGGAGGAACTATGGCTAGAACGATAGACGAACTCACGGAATCGATATTTTTCACAGATACTTTGGATGAAAATTCGTCACTTTTCGAGCGCGATCTGCTTGAAACGCTTGAATACAACCAGGTAAAGGACAAAACCACGGTCAAGGCGAGAGACGTTTACATCGCCCTTGCAACGACGATCAGGCACAAACTTATCCGCAACTGGCTGAGAACTCAGCACGAATACCGCCGCAACAAGGCGAAAAGGGTTTACTACCTTTCGATGGAATTCCTCATGGGTCGCCTCATGGGAAACACTCTCATCAACCTTGACTGCCACGACGAAGTCTCGCGTCTCGCCGAAAAACTCGGCTACAACATGGAGGAACTGCGCGACATGGAACCCGACATGGGTTTGGGAAACGGCGGTCTCGGAAGGCTTGCGGCATGTTTCCTCGATTCGATGGCGACTCTGGGACTTCCGGCATACGGTTACGGCATCAGATACGAATACGGAATTTTCCGCCAGGGCATCGAAAACGGATACCAGGTCGAAGTTCCCGACAACTGGCTCAAATACACCTGCCCGTGGGAAATCTGCCGTCCCGACCTTGAATACAGAGTCCGTTTCGGCGGCAAAGTAGTCTCATACCGCGATGACAACGGCGAAGAGCGATATAAACTTGTCGATACCGAAGATGTTCTGGCACAGGCTTACGACGTTCCTGTTCCCGGCTACAAGACTCCTACCGTCAACAACCTCCGTCTGTGGCAGGCGAAAAGCACGAACGAATTCGACTTCCACTACTTCAACAGCGGCGACTACATGGCGGCGGTAAACGACAAAAACCGCAGCGAAAACATCTCGAAAGTCCTCTACCCCAACGACAACATGCAGCAAGGCAAGGTCCTCCGCCTCAAACAGCAGTATTTCTTCGTTTCGGCGACACTTCAGGACATAATCCGCCACTACAAAAAGAATTACGGAACCGAAAAGTTCGACGATTTCCCCTCAAAAGTCGCGATACAGCTCAACGACACCCATCCGAGCATCGCGATCCCGGAACTGATGAGGATCCTCATCGACGAGGAGAAACTCGGCTGGAACGAGGCTTGGGAGATCACGCGCAACACTTTCGCTTACACGAACCACACAGTCCTTCCCGAAGCTGTCGAAAAGTGGGATGTCGAAATCATGGGGCCGCTCCTTCCGAGACAGCTTCAGATAATCTACGAGATCAACCGCAGATTCATCAACGAGGCGCGCGATTTCCGCAATTTCGACGTAAAACGGATCAAGGATGTCTCTATTTTCGAGGAATCGGGCTGTAAATTCGTCAGGATGGCGAACCTTGCAATAATCGGAAGCCACAAGGTTAACGGCGTCAGCGCCCTCCACACGAAAATCCTGAAAGAGAGCATGTTCAAAGATTTCAACGAGCTTTATCCCGGCAAAATCGTCAATAAAACCAATGGTATAACTCCGAGAAGATGGCTTGAAAAATCAAACATTCCCCTTGCCGACCTCATCACTTCAAAAATCGGCAACGGCTGGGTCGCGAACCTTGACGAACTCAGAAAACTCGAACAGTTCGCTGACGACAAAGACTTTCAGGCTGCATGGGCTGACGCAAAGGCACAGGCGAAAGAGCGTCTTAAAATCTACGCCCACGACAAACTCGGATTCGATCTCAACACAAGCATGATGTTCGACGTCCAGGTCAAGAGAATGCACGAATACAAGAGACAGCTTCTCAACGTCCTCCACACGATCACGCTTTACAACAGGATAAAGAGCAATCCGAACGGAAATTTCGTCCCGAGAACGAAGATTTTCGGCGGTAAGGCGGCTCCAGGCTACTACATTTCAAAAATGATTATAAAGTTAATAAATTCAGTAGCTTCAGTTGTAAATAACGATCCAATGGTCAACAAATATCTCAACGTTTTCTTCTTCCCCAACTACTCGGTTTCGATGGCGGAAAAAATCATTCCGGCAAGCGACCTTTCTGAGCAGATCTCGACCGCGGGATTCGAAGCGAGCGGCACGGGAAACATGAAATTCATGCTCAACGGCGCAATGACGATCGGAACTCTCGACGGCGCTAACGTCGAAATGCTCGAAGAAGTCGGCGCGAACAACATTTTCATATTCGGTCTCAAAGCGAACGAAGTCAGCGAAATGAAAGTAACAGGCTACAATCCGCGCAATTACTACGATTCCGATAGTGAACTCAGACAGGTCCTCGACATGATCAAAAACGACCACTTCAATTCAGAACCGGGAATATTTTCAAGGCTTTACGATGATCTCGTCAACTACGGAGACAACTATATGCTCCTCGCCGACTACCGTTCGTATGTCGATATGCAGGACAAAGTCGAAAAAGTTTATCTTGACAAAACCGCATGGACAAAAATGTCCATTCTCAACACCGCGAGAAGCGGCAAATTCTCGTCAGACAGGACTATCCGCGAATACGCCGAGGAGATTTGGAATATCGAACCTGTAAAATTCGAAATTTTGACAAAAAAGTAAAAATTACTATCATAATGCGTTTTTTTGATGATCTGTGTTTGAGGATGCTATGTTCGGTAAATTTTTGAAATCGAAAATTCATCGCGCAGTTGTTACCGGAGCAGATATAAACTATCAGGGAAGCATAACTATCGACAAAAATCTGATGTCGGCTGCTGATCTGCAACCATTTGAATTTGTTGATATTTGGGATGTAACAAACGGAGCAAGGCTCGAAACTTATGTCATCGAAGGCGAAGCTTCCTCGGGCTGTGTCTGCATCAACGGAGCGGCCGCACACCTTGTCGCGAAAAACGACCTGGTCATCATCGCTTCGCACAGATACATCGCAGAAGGCGAAAACGTTCCTGAACCGAAAATCGTTTTTGTCGATTCAAACAACAAGCCTGTTTAGGTTTTCAAATGAAAGAAAACAGAGTTTTTGACAGAGCTGCAATATCCTTAAAAATCCGTCTTTCCGAAGATTCCGACGACGTCAGCATCAAATTCGACACGGCAAACCTGAGCGAAGGAGGAATTTTTGTAAAATCCTCGCTCCTCTGGAAACCCGGACAGAATTTCAACCTTTCTTTCACCTTGCCCGGATCCGACAGGGAAATCAAAGTAAAAGGCGTTGTCGCCAGAAGCGATGACAAATATTCGCTTTTCTCCGAAAACGATTCGTCAATTCCCGGAATGGGGATCAAATTTGTCGGCCTTTTGGACGAAGACAGAAAAATAATACGCGATTTTCTCTCTCGACTCGATTCCAGCCACTAATTTCCCGAAGAGAAAAAAATGCAGGAAAACGATAATAATAACAACAACTACTTGTCAACAAGGCGCAAACACTTCCTCTGGGTCGTCTTTTCGCTTGTTCTTTTCGGGGCTACCCTTTATTTTGCGAGCATATTCAGCGATTATGCCGAAAAAAACGACATCGAAACATTGGATGACGTGAAAAAAAACATTCTTGAAATTTTGAAAAACGATTTCGCTATTTTTCCCGAAAGCGGGTCAAACGAAGAAGAGAAAAACGACGGCGAAAAAAACGACAAATCCAAAAACATTCTTGATGTTCCCCTCCTTCTCGGCTGCTCGGTCGAAAACGGAAAAGCCGTTGTAAAAGAGCCTTTCGAAGTTGCCAAAAACAAGGTTACGGACGGTGTTTTTGAACTTGCAAATCACGGAAAAACCCTCTATTCGATCAGCTTTTCTTCAAAAGAAAACAAAATTTCATGCCGCGGGACAATGAAAGAGGGGCAGAAGAAAATTTTTGTATACTACTGCGAGAAAATATGACGGCAAACGACTGTTCAACCGAAAAAAAGATAAAAAGTGTCACCGCTGTGGGGCTTTTCGCCAACTTTTTCCTGACAATTTTCAAGATCGTCGCCGGATATTTCGGCAACAGCCAGACAGTCATCGCAGACGGTATCCACAGTCTGAGCGACTCGGTGACCGACATTGCGGTTATCGTCGGTTCCTCGTTCTGGAGCGCGCCGCCTGACGAGAGCCATCCGCACGGTCACAAAAGAATCGAGACTTTTATCACGGTTATCATCGGACTTGCCCTTTTCTTCGTCGCTTACGGGATCGGGCATAACGCCGTTGTTACTTTCAATGACCCTGACGAAGCTCCGTCGTGGATCGCATTCGCCGCCGCAGTAGTTTCGATTCTCGTAAAAGAAATTCTTTATCAATACACTTACCGCTCTGGAAAAAAGCTGAAATCGTTGGCTGTAGTTGCAAACGCATGGCATCACAGAAGCGACGCCATAAGCTCGGTCCCGGCTGCTCTTGCGGTAATAATTTCAATGAAATTCCCTGCTTATCCTTATATCGACAACATCGGCGCGATCGTGGTCTCGCTTTTCATCGTCTGGACTGCGTTCAAAATTTCATGGTCTTCGGTCCTTGAACTCACCGATGCCGGTGCAGACAAAGCTGCCTGCGAGGCTATCGAGTGCGCGGCAAAGAGCGTCGAAGGTGTAAAAAGCATTCACAAGTGCAGAACGAGAAAATACGGAAGCGGCATACAGGTCGATCTTCACATTCAGGTCGATCCCGATATAACGGTCCGCGAAGGGCACGCGATAGGACACAAAGTCGAAGACGAACTTTTCAAAAACCACGATGTCATCGATGTAATTGTCCATGTCGAGCCTAATGATGAGTGTGAAAGAAATCATTAACAAATTCGGAGGTTTATATGTTTGAAGGAACAACGATAATATGCGTCAGGGATAAATCGTCGGTTATAATCGCAGGCGACGGGCAGGTCACTTTCGGCCACACCGTTCTCAAAGGGAACGCACGCAAAGTGAGAAGGCTTGCCGAAGGCAGAATCGTCGCCGGTTTTGCAGGTTCTACAGCAGATGCGGTCACACTTTTCGAGATTTTTGAGGAAAAACTTAAAAAATACAACTACCAGCTCAAAAAATCGGCGGTCGAGCTCAGCAAAGCATGGAGAAAAGACAGAGTTTTAGGCAAACTCGAAGCTCTTCTTCTTGTTGCAGACAGCGAGGAAACCCTCCTGATCTCTGGAAGCGGAGACGTTCTCGAGCCTGAAAAGAATATCATCGCGATCGGTTCCGGCGGAAACTACGCCTATGCAGCTGCAGTCGCACTCAGCGAAAACACGAAACTCACGGCTCACGAAGTGGCTCTGCGTTCGCTCAAAATAGCGTCCGACATCTGCATCTACACTAATTCCAGCTTCACTTTTGAAGAAATCAAGCTTAACGGAGAAAAGAAATGAGCAAATATTCAGTCGAAGAATTGACTCCAAAGCGCGTCGTCGAAGAGCTCAACCGCTTCATAATCGGGCAGGACGAGGCGAAAAAGGCGGTGGCTGTTGCACTCAGAAACCGCTGGAGACGCTCGAAAATAGAAGACGATTTTCTGCGTAAGGAAATAACTCCGAGAAACATCCTGATGTCAGGACCTACCGGAGTCGGCAAAACCGAGATCGCAAGAAGGCTTGCCGAGATCTCTAACGCGCCTTTCCTCAAGGTCGAGGCGACGAAATTCACCGAAGTCGGATATGTCGGCAGGGATGTCGAATCGATGATCAAAGACCTCGTCAAACACGCTGTGAACGAAAAAAAGAGGATCGAGACCGAGATCGTCTACAAAAAGGCTGAAAGCGTCGCGGTTGACAAAATTCTCGATCTGCTCAACGTTCCGAACCCCGAAAAACTTCCCAAAGACGAAGAGGGTTACGAAGAAAAATATAAAAGACAGAGCGATTACCGCAAAAAAATGGCGGACAAACTTAAAAACGGCAAGCTCGACGACAAAAAAGTGAACGTTCCGATAAAGCCGAGCGCACCGGTTCCGGTTTTCGAAGTTATCAGTGGCTCCGGCGGGATCGAGGAGATCGACTCGATGATAAAGGATATGATGAGCAACATCTTCCCGCCTAATGCACCTCAGCAGAAAGGGAAAAAAGAGAAGACGATGCCCGTTTTGGAGGCTTTCGAATACATCCTCCAGACCGAGGCGGAAAAACTGCTTGACCACGAGAAAATCGTCCGCGAGGCTCTTGAATGGGTCGAGAATGACGGAATTATTTTCATCGACGAAATCGACAAGATCATTGCAAGCGGTTCATCCCACGGTCCCGATGTTTCGCGTGAAGGCGTTCAGCGTGACATTCTGCCGATAGTCGAAGGGTGTATTGTCAATACAAAGTATGGACCTGTCAGGACGGATCACGTCCTTTTCATTGCGGCAGGCGCATTCCACATGAATTCCCCCGAAGATCTTATCCCCGAACTTCAGGGGCGCTTCCCGATCAAGGCAAGCCTTCGCTCGCTCACGAAAAAGGATTTTGTGAGAATTCTGACCGATACCGAGAACTCGCTTCCCGTGCAGTATGCGGAACTTATGAAATCAGAGAATGTCACTCTCAATTTCACTCCGTCAGGAATCGAGGAGATCGCCGCGATCGCATTTGAAGAGAACAGCACTACGCAGGATATCGGCGCAAGACGCCTGCAGTCGGTAATGGAGATCCTGCTTGAGGATATTTCCTTTACTGCTTCCGAAAAAAGCGGCTCCAAAATCAAGATAGACAAGGCTTACGTCAATAAGTGGTATAAGTCGGCACGCGAAAACGAAAAACTTTCCAACTATATAATTTAATTGAGGAAATCATGCAGTATCAGTATGTAACGAGCGGAACCTGCTCAGAAATGATCCTTTTCGACATCGACGAAAACAAAGTCGTCACGAACATTAAATTCATCGGCGGCTGCAACGGAAACCTGAAAGCCGTCTCCAAACTTGTTGACGGCTGGACGGCTGACCAGATCGCGGCGAAACTTCTCGGCAACGAATGCGGATTCAAAGGAACTTCATGCGCCGACCAGCTCGCGAAAGCGGTTCTCGAAGCTGCAAATTCTAAGGGATAAACCCCATTTTTTCAGATGTGTCCAGAACATCGGGGTTGGTGGAATCCACACTAAGCATAACATGTGAAAAAAATTTGGCTTTTTCGACATCTTTTTCTTCTATCGCCCTGCGCATTTTAACAAAGGCGATATGCGGAAAAACGATTTTTCCGTCAACAGTTTTTACTCTTTCAACATTTTTCGTCATGTAGAAAGTGTAGAGTTCATCACTCCCCTTTTTGTATTTCTTGTCGTAAAAAGTGTATGAAATTTTCCTGTAACCGTTTTCTTCCGGCATAATTTCAAATTCCGACGGCTTGAAGACGAAGCAGTATTCCTCGAAATCCTTTTCCGGGAACGCCGATTTCGTGTTTCTGTCAAGAAGCGAATAGGCCTTTTTCGTATCGCCGTCGACTCTCGCCTGCATAAATTCTTCAACGATATCAGGTTGTTTAGCCGTTTTCTGACAGGAAACTGCGATAAAAACGGAAAAAATAAAAAAAAGTGTTAAAAACCGTTTCAGGTGCATGTTTATCACCATTTTTCCATTATTGAAACCGAGCTGCTGCATCCGATCCTGTCGGCACCTGCGTTCATCATCGCAACCAGCGTTTCCTTGTCGCGGATCCCGCCTGCCGCCTTGACTCCGAGCCTGTTTCCGGCAATCCTTCTGAGAAGTCTGACATCGTCGACCGTTGCCTTTCCGTTGACTCCGGTCGAAGTTTTGAGCATGTCAGCTCCTGCAAAAACGGCAATGAGTGAGGCATAGATTTTCTCCTCCTCGGAAAGTTCGGAAGTTTCAAGGATGACCTTTATATAAGCCTTTGTTGATGTCGTGCTTTTCAGAAGTTCAAAGCATTCTCTGAACATTCTGCTTTTGATGAGTCCGATGTTGATGACGACATCTATTTCATCAGCTCCGTCAAGCGCAGCGGCAGCCGATTCAGCCTGTTTTGCCGCAGCAGTAGACGCTCCGAGCGGGAAATCGATGACTGTCGCTATTTTGAAAGCCGCATTGTTTTCATGCCTGAACTGAAAAGCCGTTTTCACCCAGACCGGATTGATGCATACAGCCTTGAAACCGTATTTTTGAGCCTCTTCGCAGATCCTGAGAACATCGTTTTTTCCTGCATTGAAGGAAAGGATCGTGTGGTCGATCGCCTGCGCCGCAGCTTCTCTGGTTATTTCCGGCGCGTAGTAGCGGGAATCGAGATTTTCTTTTATTTTTTCAATTTCACTCTGCGGAATTTCAAGAATTCCGGCAAGTTCAAGAGCTTTTTCGAGAATTTTTTCTTTTGAAATTTCCATTTTTTTCTCCTTTCAAACTATTCCAATGTTCCGTTAAGTTTCATTCCCGCGACTTCGCAGAGAGTCTTGAATTCAAAGCCGTTTTCTTTGTAAAAATCGATAACTCTCTGGAATCTTTTAAGTTTTCTTTCAAGCGAAAACGCAAGGTCAGGCTGTTTTCCTCTAAGCGGCGCAAACTTCGGCGATTCTCCGGCATCGCAGAGATCTATCCCGTGAGCCTCGATATTTATGAAATTTCTTTTTTTCGAGACTTTGAGCATCATATCGAGCAGAAAACCGGGAAAAGTGATTATCGAAGTGCCGATGAGCGGTATTCCGGCAAGTGGAAAAAGCGTAGTCATCGGAAGTTCCGTAAAACTCCCATCCCCTTTCACATCTCGAACTGTTTTCTCAATAAATTCAGGCGTGTATCTTCCGAAAGCATCGGCAAACGATGAAATTATCGACTTTGAATTATGTCCTGAAAACTTTTTCAGATTTATCAGAAGCCACTTTGCAAGATAGTATGAAATTGACGGGAAAAGCGATGAATCGTAAATATAACCGGCTGATTTCAGGACCGAGATCAAATCTTCGGAAGAATTGTAGCCCGGACTTCTGAAGCCTTTGCATGTTATTCCGGCGACTTCCTCTAAAAAATCACGGTTTTTCTTGATTTCCTGATAAATTTCATCTTTCGGAAGGCGCGTAAGCTGATAATTGTGTGAAAACGAATGGTCTGCGATTTCAAAACCCGAGTCAGCGATTTTTTTAAGAATTTCCCTGTTTTTTTCGTTGAATCCGCAAGCCGTGACAAAGAATGTCGCCTTGATCGAATTTTTTTCAAAAAGCTCTGCAAAACGGCTCAGTCCGTTAGTATAAACCGGATCTTCGTCGATTTCCGGAACATCCAGACCGTGTATCGCGTAGTAGCATATTATCGGATCTGCATCGACATTCATGCATGCGATTTTCATTGAAACAGCTCCGTTCTTTCCATTTCAATGTATTTCAGGCCTGTCATCCGGCAGATCCCGCTTCTCACAGCTCTGAAGCCGTGCTTTTTATAAAATTCAGCGGCTCTGCAGTTATCGGCGTAAACCTGAAGGCGGAACTCTTTTCTGCCGTTAAGCGCGGAATTCAAAAGCGCCGACCCTATTCCTCTGTTCCAGTATTCCGGCAGGACAAAAAGCCCTTCGATATAATCTTCAGAAAACGAAATCACCCCTGTTACTCTGCCGTTTTCCTCAAAAACCAGATTTCTGCACTGTCTGATCGTGCGTGACGAAAAATTTTCTTTGTCTTTTTTAAAAAAACCGGACGGCACCTGCAAAGAAACCGCTTCGTTTGACCTTTCGTAAATTTCTTCAATATCGCGCAAATCGGATTCTCTGAAATTTCTTATCATGCGGATCAGTCGTAAGCCCCTGCCCTTTTGAGCATATCGACAATGTGATAGTTTCCGGTGTACTGGGCACGTGTCACGGCCGTTCTTCCCTTGTCATCCTTCGCATTGATGTCGGCTTTTTTAGAAATGAGAAGCTGCACCGCCTTTTCAAAGCCGCGGCCTGCGACGATCATAAGCGGAGTGCTTTTCTGCTTGTCGGTGATCGCGAAATTAGCCCCTTTGTTTATAAGTGTTATTACGACATGCTCCTCTCTTTTCGAGCAGGCATAAAGCAGAACCGTCTCACCGTCCTTGTTTTTCGCCTCAAGATCGGCGCCGGCGTTCAGGAACATCTCGATCATCTTTGCATTGCCGTTTCTGACAGCATACCAGAGCGGGAAAAGACCGTCGCTGAAGCGGCGGTTTACCGAGATCTGGCGCTGGATAAGATTTCCGGCGATGTCATGATAGTTGTTGAGCGCGGCATAGGCCATGATCTCGTCCTGCTCGGAACGTTTTTCGATCAGGGCGTCTTTGTTCAGAAGATAAAGAACGATGTCGTGTCGGTTTTCCCTTTTTGCGAGAATCAGCGCGGTATCGCCGTTCTTGTCGGCGGAATCTATCGAAGCACCCTTTTCGACAATGGTTTTGACAAATTTGATGTGACCTTTTTTTGCCGCAACCATGAGCGGAGTTTCACCGTTGTTGTCACTCTTGTTCAAATCGGCATTTTTTGCGATGAGAAGTTCGGCCATGTCATCAAAATTCTTGTGAAGCGCGATGAGCAGCGGAGTGTTTCCCATGGCATCGGTTGCATTTACCGAAGAACCGTGCTCAAGGAAAAGTTTGACAAGACCGGTATTTCCGCGCGATGCCGCAACGAGGATCGCAGAATTGCCCTCATTGTCGCTCAGGTCGATATTTGCATTGTTCAGAACAAGCATATGAACCATTCTCGGCTTGTCTGCAAGGACTGCCGACATCAGGGCGGTGCGTTTTCTGTTGTCCATCAGATTTACGTTCGCGCCGTGCTTTATCAGGGCGTTTGCGACCTCTTTCTTGTCGTTTTCGACAGCCCACATAAGAACTGTTTTTCCGTTTTTGTCCCTGATGTCCATATTCGCCTTTCCTGCCGCAAGAACATCGATCATTTCGCGGTTGTTCGTGAAAGCGGCGATCCAGAGCGCGCTGAGACCGTCTGCAAATTTGGTGTTGACGTTGAAACCGAGGGCGATCAGAGTTTGTACTAGCTCGGCATCGCCGATGACAAGCCCGCGCTGCATAAGGAAAACAGCGTCGGTGTTTTTAAGTTTCGCACCGTATTTTCCCAAAAGTTTCGCGATTTCATATTTACGCCTTTCGACGCAGTAAGTGACGAGAGTTTTGCCGGATTTGTCGGCGATTTCAGTTTTTGCGCCGGCTTTGAGCAGGAGTTCGGCGATGTCGGCTCTTTCTTTTACGGCCGCATACCAGAGAAGCGTTAGCCCGTCTTCATAAACTCTGTTGACATTCGGTTTGAAAAGCGTAAGCACGCGGATTTTTTCAAGATCCTCGTTTACAACGGCCTGTTTCAGCATCGAATCGGCTTCGTCGGAAGAGATGCGGACACCCGATTTTATAAGATGGTTTATCGCTTCGGCGTTTCCGGTTTCTATCGCCCAGAGAACTACTGTATGTCCAGAATAATCCTTGATTCCGGTGTTGATCCCGCCTTTCAGGTATTCGTCAAAAGCGTTCCATGATTTCTTTTCAGCTGCAAGCCAGAGAATAGTCCGGCCGTTGTCGAATGTCAGATTGAGCATATTTTTATGCTTTGCGACGATCGAAGCGATCCAAGGATCATCCTTATCGACAGAAATGCGCATCAAAGCCATCGCTTCGGTCGACGAAAGCTGCGCTCCCCTGCCTGAAAAATAGCCGACCATTATCTTCTGACCGCCAAGAATAGCGATAAGAAGCGGTGAAAGCCCTGATTTATCGTGATAATTGATGCTCGCTCCTTTTGAAATAAGGCTTTTCGCAAGATTCAAATCGCCCGATTTCGCCGCCTCGATAAGTTCAAGGTTTACTTCTTCAAGACTCTTGACTATCGGGGAGAGAAAAATCCGTTTTTCTGTTTTCTGACCTGCCTTGATTTCAATCGCCTCGTCCTTTGCGACATGCCCGGCAAGTTCGAAATGAACACTGTGCGTTCCCGGCTCGATGCTGCTGATAGTACATGGAGCCGTGCAGCTTTTAGGCGAGTTTCCGGAAGGATCCAGAGTGACCTTGATGCCTGTTTTCTCTGACGAAAACTCAGCAGATCCCGGGACCACAACGACCGGTGCAGGAGCTACGGCAACCTGGACTTCCGGCACGACATACTCTTCTTTCGGAGCAGTGTCCCTGAAATTTTCGGCTTTGTATTTTTCAAGTTCCTTGTTCTGCTCGACCAGGACAGGAGTTTCCGTTTTTTTGCCGTGGATCATAAAAACCACCGTTTCAAGAGCCTTTTTCATTCCGGCGGCTGTTCCGTTGAAATCGGTAGCTCCGGCTTCTGTTTTTCTGTTGCCGTCGACATAGATGTAGTTTACGGTCAGCGTGAAAATTCCTGCAAAGTATTCGACGGTCGGAACAACAATGATGTCGGCTTTTACCGCTTTTCCTATTTCGATCTGGCATTCCATCTGAGCGCATTTCGACCATTCAGGCGAGCGTTTTGTCACGCTTTCGACCTGATTTGACGGAATTATCGTGTATTTTCCGACACTTCCCAACAATTTTATGATATAATCCTTTGAACCTTTTATGACATCCGGATGAATTTTGCCGGTGCTGTCATTGATGTCAAGAACTGCAAGGGTTTCAGCCGAAAGAACGGAAGAAATCAGTAAAACAGCTATAATCACTATCATCTTAAACGAATATTTTTTGAACATTTAAGCCTCCGAAAACCAAATAACGCGGGAGTATACCTAAAACATAATTAAATAAAAGAAAAAAAGTCTGAGCCTTAAAAATACGACAAAACTTGAAAAAAATATGGCTTTGACTAATCTTTTCCGACTTTTTTACGGAGGTTACGATGCTTTACAAAAGAGTTCTGCTCAAAGTAAGCGGCGAAGCGATGCTTGCGAAAGACGGAAAACCGATTGATTCAGAGTTCCTTTCATTTCTTGCAAACGAGATAAAACCTGCGGTCGAAGCAGGTGCGCAGATAGGGATCGTTGTCGGAGGCGGCAACATTTTCAGAGGCCTTTCGGCAAATACCGAGACCGGGCTTGACCGCGTGACGGGCGACAACATGGGAATGCTCGCAACAATGATAAATTCGCTTGCTCTCAAAGCCGCTTTCGAAGCTCACGGAATGCCTACGACTGTCATGTCTGCTGTTGAAATCAACAAAGTCGCGGAATATTTCGTCCGTGAAAATGCAGTCAGACACCTTGAAAACGGCAGGATAGTGGTTTTCGGCGCGGGAACGGGCAATCCCTTCTTCACGACTGACACCGCAGCCGCTCTGCGCGCAGTAGAGATCGGTGCGGACGCGCTTGTAAAAGCTACAAAAGTCGACGGTTTGTATGACAAAGACCCGAAAAAATTCGCGGATGCGGTTTTCATTAAAAAGACGACTTATCAGGATGCGATCGCGAGAAAACTCAAAGTCATGGATATGACGGCGATAACTCTCTGCGAAGAGAACAAGTTGCCTGTCAAAATCATAAATATTTTTGAAAAAGGCAATATTTTCAAAGCCTTGAATAGTGATGAAATCGGTAGTTTAGTTACATATTAATGGAGAAAACGATGTTTGAACAGAAAGCTTTTTTTGACACAGTAAAGTCAAATTACGACAAGTCGATCGATTCCTACAAAAACGAGATCGGACAGTACAGAACGGGAAAAGCTTCCCCGAAACTGCTCGACAGCATTTTCGTTGATTACTACGGAACAAAAACTCCGCTCAACCAGATGGCTTCGGTCACGACTCCCGACGCAAGACTCATCGTCGTCCAGCCCTATGACAGATCGGTCCTCAACAAGATCGAAACAGCTATCAGAAACGCGAACATCGGTTTCAACCCGAGCAATGACGGCATCGTCGTAAAAGTTCCGGTTCCCGCTCTCACCCAGGAAAGAAGAAAAGAGCTCGTAAAACAGCTCAGCCAGCTTTCGGAAAAGTTCAAAGTCAGCCTGAGAAACATCCGCCGCGACGCTCTCGACGAAATCAAACGCGCTCAGAAAGACAAAGAGATCACCGAAGACGACGAAAAGAAATTCACCGATAAGATCCAGAAAGACCTCAACGACTACATCAAAAAGCTTGAAGACATCACAAAAGCGAAAGAGAAAGAGATCCTTGAAGGATAATTGCTCCTGCTTTTTTCACGGGGTTTGATTGTTTTTTGTAATTAAAAAAATGAGTCTGGGCAAACAAACAAACAAACAAACAAACAAACAAACAAACAAACCTCTTCTAGTTTAATACTATCTGAAAATCGCCTTTTTACAAGAAAATTCTCAATAAAATCAACATCTTATTCAATTTCTTCCGCCGCTTCCTTAGACACTCTAAACACCTTAAATTCCCTAAACTCCCTAAGATCGGCGGCGGAAAATCCGACAGCAAAACGGGAAGTCTTTATGAAAAATGCTACCCGAACGAAACCTGCGACAAGGGACTCGTCTGCGATACCGAAAACAATGTCTGTATCAAAGATCCGGATCATCACGGTGATGAAACCAACGATGGCAAACCCATTGATAATAAAGTAAAAAACACTCAAATCAAGATTTTTGAAGAGCGGCAGGTCCGCACAATATTCGGTGTGTTTTGATTCCACGAATGTTTTTTTGTGAAAAGTGACAACAGAAATGCTTGAAAAGTGACAAATAAAATAATTGAAAAGTGTAAAATAAGTGATATAGTATTCTCGGAGGTGACGACGATGGTATTGACGAAAGTTGGCTATATGCCAAGATTGATAGATAGTAAGATCTCAAAATATTTACGAGTTTTCGGTGCTGTTTCTATTGAAGGCCCGAAATGGTGCGGAAAAACATGGACAGCTTTGAATCACGCGGCCAGTGTCACTTATATGACGGAAAGAAGTGCAAGAGATCTGGCTAAAGTCGATCCGAAATATATTTTTTCCAATGAGTATCCGCAGTTGATAGACGAATGGCAGATAGTGCCAGGAATATGGGATTCTGTGAGACATGAATGCGACAGCGATCACTTTAAAGGAAAATTTATTCTGACCGGGTCAACGACTCTGTTTTCCAGTGAAAATGATGATGAAAAAGTTTTTCATACAGGAACAGGAAGAATCGCGCCGCTTAGGATGAATCCGATGAGCCTTTATGAATCTGGAGATTCAACAGGCGAAGCATCGATATCTGAAATGATCACCGGAAACATTAAAACCGGACACACTAACAAAGTTGAACTGTATGAATTAGCCAGATTGATTGTCCGCGGCGGATGGCCTGAAAATATCGGAACGGCTGACGGTGATATCGGCATAATACCTGAAAGTTATATCGAAGCCATCTTGACCAAAGATATGCACGAAAGGCAGGCTAAAAAAAGAAACCCTGCTAAAATGCGGATGCTTCTGCATTCATTGTCGCGGAATGAATCAACGATTGCCGGCAATAAAACATTGATAAAAGATATAGAAGATTATGAAAACACCGATGAACTGATTGAAAGCAGAGCAACTGTAGCTGATTACACCACTGTTCTGGACAATCTCTATTTAACGGCTAATCAGGAAGCCTTCAGCATCAATTACCGTTCCTCTTCCAGAATAGGAAAATCGGCAAAAAGGCACTTGGTAGATCCTTCTCTCTGCTGCGCATGCCTGAATCTCTCTGTATCTAAATTGATGAACGATCATGAAACTTTCGG
>Ga0310690_10001959_pt1 | contig 35088 bp, 68 predicted proteins | sample AusTroGonzalo_MG_2_FD_207661 | JGI IMG/M metagenome (GOLD analysis project Ga0310690, IMG submission 207661) | Bovine rumen microbial communities from tropical cattle in Woodstock, Queensland, Australia - Gonzalo_04 (v2) (version 2) | ecosystem: Host-associated > Mammals > Digestive system >...
ATTTTTATAGAGGTGAAAAATATGAAAGAAAGATATTTTCAATTTGCAAAATTAGCTTCGAGATTTTCGGATTATCGAGGTACTAGATCAGCTCCTGCTATTGGCGCGATTGCAGTATATAAGGGGTCTATTGTAGCAGATGCTTGGAACACTAATAAAACCTCACCACTTCAGGCGCATTATAATGTTTATAGATATGAACCCGCGGATACCCCATGTAAGGCGCATTGTGAGACTCAATTAATTCAGAAGCTGCGCTGGAAATTTGGAGACAGTCTGGACTGGACGAAAGTCCATATCTACCTCTATAGAGAATACAAGAATGGGAAATTAGCACCTTCGCGGCCGTGCCCTAGCTGTATGGCAATGCTGCGAGATTTGAATATTAAAAAAATAATGTATACTACGGAAGATGGCTTTGCCGAGGAGAAAATAAAATGATTGAAGATTGGTATAGGGTTGAAGGAACCACTCGATTTGAAGAAAGAGATATTGAAATTGTAGAAATAGAGTTAATGGTAAAAGCTACTTCTATTGAAGAAGCCTGTTAGAAAGCACGTAAATTTTTAAAACCAATTGCAGAATTTGACCCCATTAAATGTGAATGGGAGGATTAATTAAATGACAATTAAAGATGCGGTTGAATTATATAATGGAATAAACGATAAAATAACAGATATAAAAAATACACTTGGACCAATACTGAAAGCACCAATTATTGATCCATTAGGAAACTATTATAAAATTAATCAAACCGATATGGTAAAAATAACTAATTATTTAACTCAATATATAAAAGTATTAGAACAAAAATTAGAAGAAGAATATGAATAATCAAATATTTGACAAAAATTTCTTTTACATGATATAATATATTAGAAAGAAATTTTTGTTTTTTCATTACATAAAATTATTGGAATATTATGTTAAATAATAGGAGGGAGATTAATGATAGCAACTATTGAATCTCTTGTTGATTTAATTTATCCTGTGGGCAGTATATATTTAAGCGTTGGTGTAGATCCAGCACATCTTTTTCCTGGAACCGAATGGGAACAAATTACAGATAAATACTTATTTGGAGCATCTACTAGTGTAGTTGCTGGTACAACAGGTGGTTCCGAAATGACTACATTTTAGTCGGATGGTACTGTTGGTTCACATACTTTACAATTAAGTGAAATGCCGGTTCATACCCATTCTTTTTCTGGATCAGGAGGAAATACCGATAGTGCAACCACAACACACTCTCATAGTGTAACTACCGCTAAGGATGGCGCGCATACAAATCACAGTAGCTGTTGGTCACGTGGCCAAAAAAATACATCTGGTACTACTAGAGACTGGTTATGGAATTCGAATGATGGCGATTTTAGAGGCGCAGCAATTAACGGCGGAACACATACTCATAAAATTACATGCGCGACTGTTAGTTTAACTCATACCCATTCTGTATCTGTTAATGGTACTGTTGAAGCAGCTGGAGGGGGTAACGGTCATACACATGATTTCACTGGAGCTTATCATACAATTATGCTCGAACCATCATATTTTGCAATAGATGTATATAAAAGGACTGTATAAAAATGCGGCGTAAAGCCGCATTTTTTTTATTTATAGAAAACTAAAACTATTATTACCATTTTTAGTTTGTACTAAATTGTTAGAAAGAAGTTTATGCTTCTTAATCTGAAAATTTGAGAAAAAGGAGGTAAATAATATGGCATATACTGGTCATACTTGGAGTGTAAATGAAGCTATTACACGTAATAATATGAATCATATGGAAATTGGTATTGCTTCTGCGCATACAATGTCAGAAGAAAATGCAAGTAATATAGCAATAATTAATACCAAAGTTGGCAATGGCTTCAATGATGGAAATCTTACATCAAAAGTTTCTAGTTTAATTGATACAACATCACGTTTTAGTAATATGGTTGATAGTATTACAAATGTAATATCAGAAGTAAATGGCTCCCATTTAAGTGCTCGTAATTCAGCAATGATAGGCACAAATTAGAGTTATAATACTTTATCAGAACATTTAAATGATTTAGATAGATCAGCGAATGTTATGGATGAGGCTACATAGGGATGGAGTTCGCTAAATGCACGCTTAGTAAGTATATCTAATAGTATTGAAGAGGTAGGCGGCGTTGCTGCAGTTGCAGCTAGTGATGCTGAAACTGCATGGCAATCTATTTCATAGGCAATTAGTGGTACGGGTCATACTTACTCAACTTTAAACGCACGTCTAAATAGTATTGATTCAGCAATAAGTACCATTACAAGTGTTACTATTCCAGATGCTATTGATCATAAGATTGGTGATTTATAGACTTATAGTACTGTTGTTAGTTATTTAGAAAGTAGATTAGGAATGCCTACTGGCTCTACTTATACTGCAGCTAGTTATACAGATTCACGTATTGGTAATTTAAGCGGGGAAGCCAATGTACAAGGATATGTAAATATGATGACTGCTGGTGCTCATACATATACTGATTCACAAATTACCGCAAATAATACCGCAATTAGTGCTGGTGAAATTATTGGGGCACATCGTGAAGATGTAGAAAATGATACATTAGATAATCGTTTTGATGATGTTGAGTACGCTATTTCTCATACTGCAGATCCAAATGATAGTTCTGATAATGGAGGTCTTGATGAACGTATTACAACTGTAGAAGGAGTTATTTCTAATATTGTAACTAATATTAATAACGCTACATTAGATAATTCAACCACTTACGCTGATTTAGACGCGCGATTTGAAGCAATTGAATCTGGACTAGGTGCTTTGGCTAATGTTACTTCTACAACTGTTATATCAACAAGTGATTTTAATAATATTTAGTCTGGTAATGCTAATTTAGATTATATTGTTGGTCCAGATTTAGAAGGCAAATATTACTATTATAAATGGATTGTAGATGGTGGAGAAAGTAATTGGAAATTAATTAGTGGCGGCGGTGGCTCTGGTGGAGGTAGCGGTACTTCTTCAGCAGAAGTTGTATCTCAATTACCAGTTGCTGATATTGATCCTAATACTGATTATTATGTAGCTGTGAACAATGGTTATTGTCATTATAGATATATTAACAATGATTGGGTAGTCATTACACCAGCCATTCCAGTAGATACAAGTACTAAAATTAGTGATTATGGTAATCGTATTAGTGCTTTAGAAACTGCTGCATAGTCAGCTGCAGATAGAGTAACTAGTATTGAAGCAGTGGCTAATGAAAATTATGCTTTTAATTATTATATTAATAATAATACTAATGCTCCACAAAAAGTTACTTTAAATGCGCCCGTAACAATTACTGATATTGAACTATCTGAAAATCAAGATAAATTAACTATTACCGATAGTTCTGGTGACACTAAAGAAATTAATTTACCGCAAGGTGGCGGCGGTGGCACTTCTAGTGGTGGTGTTTTAACTGTTAATCGTATTGGCGCGAATGGATTACAAGTATTAGCTGATACTCCATGTAACTTATCATTTACAGTTACCGCGGCGGAAGCTTCTGGAGATGTACTCACTGGTGCTGCAACAGCTTAGTGGTATGTTAATGGTGAATTAAAAGAAACTACAACGGCGAGCGCCGACTTCTAGGCTGGAATGGAACAAACAGAAGCCAATCGTGTAGTTAATACTTTTAATATTGCTCCTTATTTATCTGCTGGTGTTAATAGTGTACGTTTACGTATTACTAAAAATACTGGTGGTGATAATGATAGTGCTTCTAGTACAAGTTGGACTATCAACATGGTACAATTTTATCTAACCTGGAATTATGATGAGTCTACTATTTAGGATGGTAATAAAATTTAGTTCAGGTGGACTCCTTATGGTACAGGAATTGAAAAAACTACTCATATTTATATTGATAAAGATACAGAAGCAGAAAAACATTTTACTTCAACAACAAGTACCAATGGCTTAATATAGACCTTAGAAATTAACAATGACCTAAGTCATGGCAGTCACTCAGTAGAAATGTATATGACTGGTACAATTAATGGACGACAGGAAACCTCTTAGAGTGTACATCATTCTTTAATTGTTGTCGTTTCTGGTCTTTCAACTCCTATTATTTCTACTAGTAAAACTAGCATTACAATGACACAGTATGATACAGAAGCAATTCCATTAGTAGTTTATGATCCGACAAGATTAGAAACTAATGCTACATTATATGTAGACGATGTATTAGTTGATACTTGGTCTAATATTGATAGGACTACTCATTACTGGTATTATACACCAAATTTAGAAGGTACTCATTTATTACGTATTGATTCTGGTACAGCGTCATTATTAATTACTGTAGTCGTAGAAGAATTAGAATTAGAAGGAGTTCAAGAAATTGGTGGTTATGATCTTAAATTAAAAGCTAGTGATTTTACCAGTAATGCAGCATTACAAGCATATACTATTGATGGTAGTAATAATATTGCAAAACAACTTATTTTCTCTGAAAATTTTGATTGGACCAACGGTGGTTTAAAGACAGAGTTTGATGAGAATAATAATATTCGTCAATATATTTGTGTTAAAGCTGGTTCTACTCTTACTATTCCATATCAATTATTTGCTAATGATATTAAATCAACGGGTGCAGATGTTAAAATTATATTTAAAGCAGTAAATTGTAGTAATTATGATACATCTATTGTCGATTGTATGACAAGTCAAGAAGTTTATAATAGTGAAACTCAATAGAATGAAACCCAATACACTGGTTTTAGAATGAATGCACATGACGCTTTATTAGGAGGTACAAGTAAATCTATTACCACTCAATATGGTGAAAATGAGTATACTGAACTTGAGTTTGAAATATATTAGAAAAATGCTAATGTTGCTGATTATATGATGCTATGGGTAGATGGCGTTATGAGTAGTGCTCGTGCTTATACAGATGCAGAAAACTTTGTTCAAAATACTCCACAAAATATTGTTATTGGTTCTCAAACTTGTGATGTATATATCTATTTAATTAAAATTTATAAAACATTCTTAGATAGAGATAGTCATTTAGCTAATTTTATTGCCGATGCTCCAAATGCTACTGAAATAGCATTACGTTATAATCGTAATGATATTTTAGATGATATGAATGAAATTGATCCAGAAAAATTAGCAGATAAAAACCCAAATTGTCGTGTATGGAAATATGATATTCCGCGTATGACCCATGCAAAAGATGATAAAGTTTCTGGTTGTGGATTTGAATAGATTTACAAAGGCGGCACAGAAGATGATTAGCTCAGAGGTATAGGAACAATTTCTGTTTAGGGTACTTCTTCTGTTAACTACCGCTATGGGGCGGCAAATACAGATATTAACTTTGAAGGTGGAGAACTTTATACTGTTGCGCGTAGCGGTGGTACAACAACTAATGTTAAAGATTTATTACAGGAAGAAACACCTGGATTTAAATTAAGTTCTGATGCACTTCCAATTACTTATGCTAATATGAAAGTTAATTTTGCTTCTTGTGAATAGGTCAATAATATGTGCAATGCTGAATGGTATGATCGATTCTAGCCATATCCTAGTTTATCAGCTCGTGACTGTATGGAGTTCCATATGGGCGTACAATTTATTAGAGACGCTCACGCTACAGGTGAACAAATTAACCTATTTAGTGAAAAAGGTGCTAATTATGATCCTAATAAATTTTATATGTATTCTATTGGTAATTTAGGTAATTCTAAAAAGAATACACAAGTATTCCATTCAAAGAAAGAATGTTGTATTGAAATCAAGGAAAATACATCTGATGCACATCGTATGAAAGTATATGATTCTGAATGGACTCAAGAAGGACATGATAGTAACTATGAAATGCGTTATCCAAAATTAAATAAGACAACTTAGGCTATGCGCGATGGGTGGGAACGTTTTGTTACTTGGATGGTAGCAAATAATCCTAATGCCGCGACTGGTGATGCTTTATCAGAATCCGTGACATTCGGCGCTTATACATTTAAAGGCCATAATCGTCCTATTGTTAATAGGACCGGACGTCATTATGAACAAGTATTACAAGGATTAGTTATTGATAGATTTGCTGGAACATATACTCATGATACATTTAATTATCGTATGGCTAAAATGCTATCAGAATGTGAAGATTATATGGCTATGGACTCTATTATATATCATTTCTGTTTTATTGAACGCCATACAATGGTTGATAATGTAGCAAAAAATACATTCTGGTCTTCTAATGAAACCAATCATTATGTAAATGGTGAAGAAATAGATGATACTCCCGGCTATTGGATTTGGGATTTAAGCAAGAACTATGATAATGATACAGCAGACGGTAATAATAATAACGGTTTATTAGTATTCGATTATGGTAATGAAGCAAACGATACTTATAGATCTGGTACAACTGCTGTATTTAATGGTAATGATTCTGTATGGTTTGTATTTGCTAGTAATCTATATGAAGCATGTCAACGTATGTTTATTAATCGTGAAACTTATGGCGCTTGGGATAGCCAAGTTTATCATACTTATTTAACCTCTGAACAACGTAAAGTACCAGAACGTGTGTGGAATGAATGTTATTGGTATGATTATCTACGTACTTATGAAAGTAATGATAGTAATATGCAAACAACATGGATTAACTTCTTAGATGGTGGTCAAAAAATTCATCAACGTTCTCATTTTGAAACATATCAAGAAATTTATATGTCTTCAAAATACTTAAGCCCATTTAGTAGAAATCAATCTATTACAATTCGTGGTGAAGCTGTAGAAAATGAAAATCTGCCTTCTGCAAAAACTGAGTTTGTTATTACCATGTTTAATAAATGTTATTTAACTATTCATATTGGTACAAATGAAAAAACAGTTAAATGTTAGAAAAATGTACCAGTAACAATTGCTTTCTATAAAGATGAAGCGCACCCAGAATTAGGATATATGTCATTATCTAACTCTGTTATTGATATTGATTCTGGTTCTATGATTCAAGCTATTGGAGATTTATCTTTATTATATCCAAGTAGCTGTTAGTTTGGCGCGGCAACTAGACTACGTTCTCTTACTATTGGTTCAGATATTGAGGGCTATTATAATCCTAATATGACTAGTACAAGTGAAGTTACACTTGATAATCCAATTCTAGAAACATTAATTATTCAAAACTTAAGAAATGCTAATTATACATTAGATTTAAGTAGATGTCCTGAATTAACAACAATTAATGCAAAAGGATCTGGCTTTACCGGTTATGTATTTGCTAACGGTGGAAAATTAACTACTGCTGTAATTGAAAAACCAACGGCTTTAGTATTAAAAAATTTAAATCTTTTATCAAATACTAATTTAACTATTAGAGATTATAGTAGACTTACTAATTTACAGATTGAGAATTGTAAATTATTAGATGAATTAACAATTTTAAATACTGCTACAGCTTTAGATACTGTTCGTTTAGTTGGATTAGACTGGTATAATTCTACTGGACATTTATATGAACTTACAAGTAAAGATATTTTAGATAGATTATTATTATTAAAAGGTATTGATCATAATGGTTATATATTACCGCAATCTTATCTATCTGGTCGTATTGACTTAAATCCAGAAAGTCGTATTAAGAAAGAATTTATTGAAAGTTATAGAGAAGCTTGGGAACCTGATTTAACTTTAAATATTGATGAAAATAAGATTATTCCTCAATATAAAATTTCTTTCTATGATGCTGATGGTACAACTAGATTAAGCGAATATGATTATTATCTTGATCAAATAGGTATTGTGTATGACCCTGTGGCTGGAGATGGTACACATGAAGCAAAAGAACCACCAGTAAAACCAATGAGTGAATCTGAAACATATATATTTGGTACACAAACTGGTAATAATTATGTAGCATATAGTGGTTGGATGCGCTTTAATCCTAATAATCATACTGATATATCCGTTATGCAAGGAACGACAGTTGATCAAGATTGTTATTATAGAGCGATCTACACCGCCGTACCAAGACAATACACTGTAAAATGGTTCGCAGGTGGCGCTGATCCAGTAGATACGCAATCTATTGCTTATGGCTCTGAGGCTGTAACATCATATATTCCGGCCAATAGTTATAATACTTCTACAACTGTAGCACGTACATTTAAAGGCTGGGATAAGAGTAGCGGCTATATTACAGGAGATCTTAATATTAATGCTTTATTTGATGAGGGATTATTACCAACAAAAGAAGAATTATTAGCTAATGGATTAAATTCTTTAACCCCAGCATAGATTTATGCATTAGGACAAGTTGATAATACAACTAGAATTAATTTATTGGGCGGTAATGATAATTTAATTAAAGATTATATTGAAATTACAATGGGTAATGATTATTAGTTCTCAAATGTTATTTCTAATACTTTAATTTCTAATGATACCTTCTTTGATAGAGCTTATCAGAATAATGTTAAAGTTTATGATGGAACAAATTCTTTACCAAACTTATAGTTATTAAAAGATGATGAACCATTTACTTTAGTATTAGATTATAAATTTACTCCAGTATATCAAAATGGTTCTCCTAATATAATTAATTCTACTGGTATTTTAGCTTCATGTTATGAATTTACTAATGGTACTGAAACTGGTTTTAAACTATTCTTTAATCAAGATAGTAATAGTAAATATCATACTATGGTTAGTTGGGGCAGTACATCAAATGCTATAACAATAGGTGGTTATGCTGGAGAAGCAAATAATAGTCCCGGTAGTGGTAGATTTTATAGAGATGTGGTTGTTATCCGTAAACCTAAGAATAGTAAAGATTTATATATTTATTATTCAGAACCGGAAACAACTTACGGGACCACTGTGCAATCTACAATCTTAACAAAAACAACTGATTCATATACAACAATGCCATTAATTTTTGGTGCAAGATAGATGTATAATATTGATTATGAACAATATCAACGCACCGATTTTGCTAATGGATGTATTTATTGGTCTAAATTATGGCATGATGACTTAGGTGCGAGTGCTTGTACTGAATTAGCGCAATGGTGTCATGAAAAAATTAAATTTGAATTAGAAGGCTTTAATGATGGAACTACTGGTACTTACAAAATTATACCAGATAGATCAGATAATGGTGCTTCTGTTGGTTTAACATTTATAGCAGATAGTCTGCTAGGTGAAAAAACTTATTCTATTAGAACAACTACTGTTGCAACTTCTAATGGTTGGCGTGAAACTCCATTAAGAGACTATTGTAATACAAGAATTTATTCTGGTATTCCTATAGCCTATCGTTCAATTATTAAAGCAACTCCTATTTATAGCTATGGTAAAGGATATAATTCTTCTAGCGGACAATATTATGCTGTCACTGATGGACAACGCTATTCTACAACTGGTGATTATATCTTTATTCCAAGTGAACAAGAGGTTTATACTGGAACCAATGGTAATAATGATGCTGGAATGCCATTCAATAGAGAAGCATTACGTACTATTCCTTGGTTTATTGCTGCTAGAAATAATCGTGTTTATAGGTATGAGGGTACAGGAAGCCCAACTATAGAATCTGCTTTCTTATCATATAATAAAATTAAGTTTAGAGGTAGAAGCATTTCTAGTACTGCTAAATTCTATCGTTATAGCTATAATCCTTATACTCAATCTCAATATCCTGTTTAGGCGGGCGATATTTGGTTATTAACTAGTAATAGCTATAGTGCATATATGTATGTAACTCAAGATGAAATACAAAAATATAATATTTAGGTTCAGACTGGTGATGCCTTTGCTTGTGCAAGCGGTGGCTGGGTTGCTGCAGATGCATGGTGGACTCGTTCGATGGTAACTAATTGGCCAGCGGAAAACTATTATACTGTGTCTGCATCTGGTGTTGATAAGCAAACTTATCAAGACGAACCATATGCAACAAATAATGGTCTATGTCTCCAATTTTCTGTTTAATATTAAAAGGGATAATATCGGTTATTATCCCTTTTTCTTTCTTAAAGGAGGAATATTATGAATTATTATAAAATTATAAAAGATCAAACTTTTATAGGGGTTATTTCTTCTAATAATTTTCGTAGATATAATAGAAGATAGCAGTTCCTCGGCCCCGCAACAGAAAATGACGGGGAACTAGTTGATTATATGGGCGTCTACTATAGAGATACTTGGATGGCGCCAATAACCGATACCATACCATATTTATATTTAAATGCCACAGTATTAACTATTACTTAGGAAGAATATGAAGAATTAAATACATTATTAGAAGAAGATTATGAATAGACGGTTTATAATGAAAATTTAGCTTTACAATTAAGTGAAGAGCTACCACAAGAAGATACTACTAATTTCTATGATCAAATTACTATAGAAGAAATGAAAAAATTAAAGATTCAATAGTTAAATACACAATGTCGTACAACTATTGAGAATGGATTTGATCTAGAATTACGTGGAGAAACTCATCATTTTTCACTTACTACGCAGGATTAGTTAAATTTAATGAGTTTGGGCGTAATGGCGCAAATGTAGTCCTTAATTCCCTATCACGCTGATGGAGAAGAATGTACCTTCTATAGCGCTGAAGAAATTAATGAAATTATCAATGAGGCAACAACATTTAAAAATTATCATATTAGTTATTATAATGCATTAAAAACTTATGTTAATGCATTAAATACAATTGAAGCTATTGCCGCAATTGAATATGGAACTCCAATTCCAGACGAATATAAATCTGATGTTTTAATGGTATTAGAATAATAAATGGAGGTAGATACTATGGAAAATAAGTTTTTTCTCCATCGTATTCGTAAGGATGGAGACTCCTATACTACAGGTATTGAAGTGCATGATACACTTGATTCCGCAATTCAATCATTTCATAGTCAAATGAAAACCGCTTATAATAATCCAAGTTATCCAAACATGAAATATGTTTCTTGTATGGTAACTAATGAGAATGATGAAATCGTACCAGGTTATAATGAAACTTGGTATAGCGAAAAACCACGTGATTTCTTTGTACATTTTATCCGTCATGATGGAGATACTTATACAAAAGGAATTGATGTAAAGAGTGATTATGCTACGGCTTGCCGTACTTATCACACTTATTTAGAGTATGGATTTGGTAATTCACGGTTCCCAAATATTACATTTGTAGCCGATAAAATTACCGGTGGTAGCGGTTTAGTACATAAGAGTGAAGCATGGACTAAAACTATAAATGAATAATCATTTAAAATGGGGTGAAAACGGTTATGAAAATAATTAAATGTATGTCTGAAGACATTGAAAAGACTCTAGATTATGCAGAAGAATGCGCGAAAAAAGCTATCCTGTATAAAGAAGATTATCCTATAGCTTCGCGCGCCTTCTATAACAAATCAACTGTGTTAATGGACACAATTAAATTATCACATGATGCTGTAGTTGCTTTAATTGAAGGGTATAGGAAAGATAAGGGCGAACCGCCTGCTCCTATGATGGCAATTTATGATTATATGCATGAACGTCATATTAACAAATCAGCTGCGATTAAGGCATTACAAGAAATGTATAGTAAATAATAAGGAGGGATGCTTATGGGCAAGAAGAAGAAAAAAGGTCGCACACCCGCGGCAGCGCTACAATATAGTAAATGGATGAGTAAATTTATTTGTTGGGTTTGGGCGCTATATCGATTTGGTGTGTTAATAGCCGCGGCAATAGAACCAGATGCTTCTGTTGCCCTGGCATCCACCCTCGCAAATTTAGACTGGATTATGCTTGTTAATGAGGGAACTTATTTAATTAATAGTTTGGGCGAAAAATATATCTTTAGTGATAAGTTTATTTTACGTTGGGTAGATAAAGGCGGTTTCAAAAATATGATGGGCCGCATTGGATTAATTGATAAGGCTATTAAAACTTAGGATGAACAGGCTGAAGATGAACAACTTATGGATTAGACCATTAATGAAGAATTAATGGCACAATGGGAAGAGGAAGGAGGCGAGGAAGATGGCGACGATAACAACGGTTAATCTAATTGCTAAATTCCAATACGCATATGATAATAAATGGGGCTATATATTAGGATAGTGGCACACTATGTGGACACAATCTTTATAGAATGATAAAATTTCTTATATGAAAAATAAGTATGGTTCCAATTGGAAAAGTAATTCAAGCGCAAAAAGTGATAAATATTACTATGCCGCAACTTATGGTTCTAAGTGGATCGGAAAATATGTAACAGATTGTTCGGGTCTTTTCTATTGGGCTTTTAAAGAATTGGGTGGATATATGTATCATGGTTCCAATACTATGTGGGATAAATATTGTACTTCAAAGGGTAATTTAAATAATGGAAAGCGCTCAGATGGCAAAACATTAAAACCTGGGACAGCAGTATTTACATTAAAGAATGGAAATGATAGATCTCATGTAGGATTATATATTGGTAATGGTAAAGTTATTGAAGCTTCTGGAACACAAGTCGGTGTTGTTATGACAGACGTAAGCAATAAGAAATGGAATGAATGGGGAGAATTAAAGGGTGTTGATTATGGCTCTAGTGGTTCTTCCACACCATCTACCAAGCCAGCAGATGATACTCCCTCTGGGACAGTTAAAAGCGCAGTTGTAAATGCGACAAAAGTTGCATTACGCGCAACGCCATCAACTAATGGAACCATATTAACACGCGTTGATAAAGGAGAACGAGTCTAGGTATTAGACGATGAATGGACTCGTGTAACTTATCAAGGTAAAACTGGATATATGATGACTAAATTTTTAAATATTTGACAGGTAATTACATTATATGATATAATATAGGAGGATAAAATATGGAAGCAATAAAAGGACGCTATGCTCTTCCTATCATACCACCATCATAGAATGAAATACAAACCATATATCCTTGGGAAAATATTAATATTTTAAATGATATTAGAGAATTATATAAAATAGTAATAAAAACAGGATATGAAGGCAATTTTGAACAATTTCAAAGTCAATTGGGATCTATTATTCAATAGGAAGCAACTATTATTGATCCTGATGAATATGTAGGAACATATGTTGTGACTCCACTCCCAATTATGTCTTCTATATTAAGAACAGAAAATAAGGTATTACGGCATGATGTAATTGTCGAACCAATACCTTATGCTATAACTAGTAATCTAGCTGGTGGTTATACAGCAACTATTGGATAAGAGGTGAGCTTTATGGCGAGCAATCAATATGTAAATAAAGTAATTTATGGTGGAGATACACTAATTGACTTAACATAGGATGATGTTACTAGAGCGTCGGTACTAAGTGGTATCAAATTCCATCTACCCTCTGGTGAAGCAACTACTGGTACATGTACCTATAACGCAGATACTTCTGATGCCACAGCCGTGGCCGCGGAAATTCTAGCAACTAAAACGGCATATGTTAACGGAAGTAAGGTTACTGGCACCATGACAAATCGCGGCGGAGTAACCGGTACAATTAGTACCAAAGCTGGTGAATATACTGTACCAGCTGGTTATCATGATGGTTCTGGTAAAGTTAGTATTGATTCTACAGAACAAGCTAAATTAATTGCTACTAACATTCGCTCTGGTGTTACGATTTTAGGTGTAGAGGGTTCTATGAGTGGCAGTGAAAGTGTCAAAGCTACATCTGCAAATGTAACACCATATACCACATCTCAAACTATTACTCCATCTGATTTGGGCGATTATAATAGTATTACATAGATTAATGTGTCTGCAATTGCTTATAGTGAAACTGATAATGCGGCAGGAGGAAAAACTGTTACAATTGGTACTGTAGATCCTGCGGCATAAGGAGAATGAACGCAAATGGCAAATAATGAATATGTAAATAAAGTTTAGTTTGGGGATACCACTATTATGGATATTAGTGATACAACAGCTGAATCAAATGACGTTATTGAGGGCGAAGTGTTTTATACAAAAAGTGGCGCGCGGTCCACGGGTACTTTGGGTGATGCAACCCAAAGTACTCATGGACTTATGAGTACCACTGATAAAATAAAATTAGATGGTATTGATACAATGCTAGGCGCGACATCAACCACTGTTGGCGCAACCGGCCTTGTACCAACACCAACAACCGCTGATGTAAATAAATTTTTAGCTGGTGATGGCACCTGGAAAGATGGCGGTATGCCAATGGTAATATTATCATATGGTAATTCCACTTGGCAAGATTTTATTAATGCTTATAATAATCATGTTATAGTATATTGCCGTGCTTCTTCTAATAGTAATCCTAAAACTGGAAGTCAGACTCGTATGGCATTTATGGCATATGTTAACGATGCTACTAACCCGACTAATGTTGAATTTCAATACTATCGTTCTATGTCATCTCATAGTGCAACAGCAATGGGTGATGAAGTTTATGTATATAAATTAACCAATTCAAATGGCGGCACGTGGACCGTTACCGTAAGAAAAGCAAGTATAAAAGAAATTGCAGTAGCTAGTGGTTCTAAGTTAGGTGTATCATGGAGTAGTGATAAAGTTACTTTAAGTAATACTATGACCGCGGATGATATGCCAATGAGCTCTAGTGATAGCACAACAGCTAAAGCTGCTATAGAAGCAAAATATACTAAGCCAAGCGGTGGCATTCCTGCAACAGATTTAGCTGAAACATATATGACTGCTTCAGATATTAGTGGAAAAGCGGATAAAGCAGATACAGTTCTTGATACAACATTAAGTCGTGGCAGACTTGCTAATAGCACAGTGGGTACAGCAAGTTTTGCATTTGGTAATGATGTAACAGCTTCTGCGGTGGCTTCTCATGCAGAAGGATAGGGTACTACTGCATCTGGTTATTTTTCTCATGCAGAAGGATTTTAGACGACTGCAAGCGGATTAACTTGTCATGCAGAAGGAAGTTCCACTACTGCCTCAAATATGTATTCTCATGCAGAGGGATATTCAACAACTGCTAGTGGTAATGCCGCGCATGCAGAAGGATTAACAACTACGGCCTCAGCGGCTTATTCTCATGCTGAAGGTTGTTCTACTACTGCTTCTGGTCAGTCTTCTCACGCAGAAGGAACAACCACCCTTGCTTCTGGAACTGATAGTCATGCAGAGGGATATCGTAGTAGTTCTTCAATTACCATAACTTCTACTACTTATGCTACCGGAGCAATTGGTAATTAGTCACATTCAGAAGGTCTTAATACCGCTGCAATTGGTTAGGGATCACATGCGGAAGGTTATGAGACCGCTGCAACAGGTCCTAATGCGCATACGGAAGGATATTTGAGTCTTGCTTCATAGGCATATAGTCATGCAGAGGGGTTTGGTACTATTGCTTCTAATTATTGCTCACACGCAGAGGGAGACGATACAACTGCCTCTGGCGCGCAATCACATGCAGAGGGAAATGGTACAACTGCCTCTGGTACTATGTCACACGCAGAAGGCTCTAGTACAAATGCTACTGGTTTTTCATCACACGCAGAAGGCGAATCAACTTCTGCTACAAGTTGGTCTGCACATGCTGAAGGGTATAATTCTATCGCGCGCGGTGGAGCGTCTCATGCATAGAATTATTATACTATTGCAAACGGTCAATCCTCAACTACCGCAGGTAAATTTAATGTTCCCGATTCATACGATTCTTGGCCAGAATGGGTCGCTGAAACTTCATATGCTATTGGAGATAAAGTAAAAGTTACAACAACTTCTAATGATGTAACCACTGTAAAGGGATATGTATGTAAAACAGCAAATAATTCAAGCACTTTTACTACAAGCGAGTGGACAGAAGTGCCTCAAATGAATTATGCAGAAATCATTGGTAATGGAACAGCGGATGATGCACGCTCAAACGCGCGGGCATTAGATTGGGATGGTAATGAATATCTCCAAGGTAATATTTATGTAGGATGTAACGCTGATTCTACAGGCGGTACAAAACTAAGCGCGAATGTACATACAGAATATAATATAACAATTGCAACTACAGATTGGACATTAAGTAATAATGTTTACACATATACTTGGACTAATGCGGTAGTAACTCCAACCTGTTTAATTGAAGTTAATTTTATTACAGCTCCGTCCTCTGTTTTAACTGCAGCTTTAGACGGTGAAAAAGTAACTGGTGGATATTAGTTTACAACTAACTCATTACCAAGTAGTTCTTTAGAATTAAAATTAATAATTGTAGATAAGAATAGTGAAGAAATAGTTTCTACGGCGACAATTAATACAGTTATAGATGCATTATATCCAATCGGAAGCGTTTATATCTCATTTAATAGTTCCATGCCTTCCTATTTAACCACTAATAGAACATGGGAAGCTATTACTGGAGATTATGTGTTGAAAACAACAACTACGGAAACTGGTGGAACATATAATAGTGCGGGAGAAACTGGAAGTCATACATTAACAGTGAATGAAATTCCGAGTCATACACATGGATATCCAACGGGATATGATGGTTTTCTTGCTCATGTAACAGATGGTACTTTAGGGAAAAATTCATTAACTGGCTCAGGCAGTGATTATGTTAGGTACAGGACTCCGAATAATACTGGTGGCGGCCAAGGCCATACACATACTGCAGGTATGCCAGCAAACGTAGCTATTTATATGTGGAAACGTACAGCTTAATATCAATTATATGGAGGAAAATACCAATGTCTCGATTATATGATCCTGGCATATAGCCATTTACAGTTACATTAGATACTGTAACAAATACAAGTGGATCCTATACACATGCAACTCAAAATTCTTCTATTACGGCAACTATGAAACCAATTCAAATTGAATGTTCAAATCCAGACACATTTGGTGACAATATCACTATTACTACTTCTGCTGGTGAGATTACTTTAACTTGTAATGAAGTTGCTGGTACTTCAGATGTAACAGTAACATTAATGCAATAGGTGGCTAAAGCTTTTAGGCCTTTAGAAACTACATCTACAGAATTTGATATTCTAAATAATAAAATAGCAGCATTACAAAATGAAGTCGGTATTGTAGTTAATGGAAATACGGCAACACAAAATGTTGCAAAAGGATAGTATGTAATTGTAAAAAATAGTACAATTACTGATATTACAGATGGATTATATACTGCGGCTGCGGCAATTACAGCTGGCACTATATTTACTTCTACAGATTTGGTTATGGTAAATTCTGGCGGTTTAAATGCTTTAGATAATCAAATTAATAAACTTAAAAACTATGGATATATTAATTTTACACCAGCTACTTTATCAAGAATTAGTACATGGTCTACTCATAAAATAGAAGTGTGTGGATGCTTTGCTTCTTTATGTATGAATTTTACAGTAAAAAGTAGCTCAACACAATCAAGTGGATATGAAACAATAGCCACTGTTGATTTAAGTGATTATATATATGATGGAGAAGTATCAACCGGTGCTAGTGTAATAATGAATGCCGCGGGATCTATATCTGGTACAGTTGGCGGAAATACTTTTGTTATTAGTATTGATCCAGATTCTACTGATAATAAAAAATATGTTATAAAAGTATTTTAGTATGCAACGGCGGCTAAAGATAATATTGTACGCTGTTGGTTAACTTTTCCATTTAAGAAAAAAGATAATAGTTAATATATAAATATTATTGGGGGTAATTAATATGAGACGTGAAATTTATGAAGTAAATGCGAAAGTTGTAGATGCAACTAATGCATATAATAATTTAACCGGATATCCAGCTTCTTTTGATTCTCGTCATTATGATAATGATTTAGAAAAGACACGTAGACGCGCGTATGGCTCTTACAGTGATGCTTGTAAGGCTGGTTATAATGCAGATGGACGTCCATTAACAATTATAACTTTATTACGTATTAGTGATGGTTTTCAATTAGCATGTACCCAAATAGGTGACATGCCAGAATTACCGGACGGTGGTGAGGAATAATGGCCTCTACTACTTTTAGTAAACCTATTGATACGGAATTGAATGATTTAGCTACGACAGTTGGGACTTTGAATACTCAAATACATTCGAGTATTTATAATATTAAATCATAGACATTTTCAAGTATAGCAGGAAACACTGATACAATAGTAGAATTAACTCTTCCAACTGGATGGGCCTAGAGTGATGTTGCGTGTGTCTTTTATTTAGGATATATACCTAGTAGTACGTGGAATACTTATCTTTTTCCTAAAAATACTAATTATGTAGATAATTTATGGAAATTTTATTTTCGCACGCAGGGCAGCACTAGCTAGAATTACACCGTATATTTTGTTTTTGTAAAAAAATATAGTAATTAAGTATTTGACAATCAATTATTCTATATGTTATAATAAAAGAAAAAGGAGGTATTCGCTATGAATATTACTCAAATTTTATTAGGTCTTATTCTAATTCTTGGTGGTGTCTTTACTATGATTGTATGGCCATATATTAAGGCTCATGTATCTGCTCAACAGCTATCTATGTTAGCTGGAATCGCCCAGACAGTCGTTTTTGCCGCAGAAAAAATCTTCGGCGCGAAAATGGGCGCAGATAAATTAGCCTATGCATTAAATCTAGCAAAGAAACTATTAGAAAAGAAAGGTCTAACATTTGATGAGGACACTATTCGTGCGGCGATTGAAGCTCAAGTAGAACAACTTAATCTTGATCAGAAAGCCGTAGAAGGTGTTGCTGAATGAAGACTTTTGTAAATACACCAAATAATGGAACATTAAATATGCGCGCAGAGCCTATAGCAACATCTAAGGTTCTCGCGCGAATCCCTAATGGTACTAAATTAGAAGTTAGCACCACAACTGAAACTTGGTCTGAAGTTACTTATAATGGAATTAAAGGTTATGTCATGAATAAATTTTTAGGTGAAAATACCGCTACAACCATAACAAAAACAGATTTAAAAAAGATTTATGATAGCCTTTAGCAAACCTTAAAAACAATTGAATCTATATTAAAGTGAGGTATTTATGGAAGAATTTGGATGTTTCTATTGTTGGGATTCCAAACGTAAAAAAGAAAAAGAATACTTATATTTCTTTGATGCAGCAAATAATTTAAGACAATGCGACTACTGCCCCAAGTGTGGTCGTAAATATGGGGAGGAACCGGTTGATGAATAGTTGGATGAATTAGAATCAAAATTAGAATAATATGGTCGTAGGCTAGGCTCAATTTACTCCATATCAAAATATGTGGGGTGGATATCAAACTTAGCGTTTACCAGTATATCATGCAGAACCCATACATGGAGAAAACGCTGCGTGGCAATTTCCTATGGGACCAAATAGTGAGATTTATTTACCAGATGCGGATGAAGACATAATTTGGTGGATTCGTACTGATGCCAATGGTAATAAAAATGTAATGCCTTTTGATGTATTACCACATAAGAAGACAGAACCAGTAGATATGGAAAGTATTTTAGCGCGATTGGGCGCAGTGGAGGAATGGATAAATGGCAAGTAGAATAAGTCAAATGCGAAACGTAGCACCGCAACCGCAGCCACAATTCCAGCAACAACAACTGAGTAAATCAATTGAGTATGTACGTAATATAATGCATTCTCTTCGCGGTGTACCAAACGCATAGCAAATATTAATGCAAGCCTTACAAAATAATCCTAGTATGTAGCCTATTTTAGATGTATTAAATAGTAATGGAAATTGGGAAAATTTAGCCAAACAAATGGCATAGCAACAAGGAATTGACCCAAATAATTTAATACAAGAATTATTAAAATAAATATTTGACCATTATAATTTAATATTTGACTTTTGGTGAAATTTCTGTTATAATATATATGTAAGGAAGAGAAAGAGAAAAAAATTAAAGCAGATGCCTCCAAGTTATCTCGCAAGAGATACTTAGCTATATAAATGGGTAAACGGTAAAATAAGTGCGATGAAAATCGCACTTATTTTTTTTATCTATTAAAAAAAATATATATAGTTTAACGCCCCATTTTGTACATAATCTATGTTAGAAGGATTTAATTGAACTTATTACGTTCTACCACCCCAAGGGTCGAGCGTGTAAGGAATCCAACACGGTTAAATAATATTCTGTTTAAGGTAGAAATAATAGGTTATTATTTCTTCTAGCAATATTATTTTATGAGGTGATACAAATGGGTGAAAACGGTTTAACAGCATCTGATGTTGCCTTAATGTCTCGCGATGGCGATGGTTTTGGCAATGGCTGGGGCGGAATGATTTGGCTTTTCGCTATTCTAGCAATGATGGGCGGCGGTTTTGGTTGGAATGGTGGCGCTGGTAATTCTAACGCTATTCAGAACGATATTAATCGTGGCTTTGATAATCAGAACTTACAGGCTCAAACTCGTGACATTATGGCCGCAGTTAATGCAGCTTCAATGACAGGAGTACAAACTACTAATCAGGTATATCATGATGTTGTAAACTATATTGGTGATAAATATAGTGAATTACAACGTGATGTAGCTGGATTAGCAGTAGGTTAGGCTAATTTATTAGCAAATCAGAATGAATGTTGCGGTGGCTTAACTCGTCAATTAATGCAAAATAATTATGACGCAGCAATGCGCGATGCGGCAACTAATGCTAACATTACTGCACAAGGTCAGAAGATTCTTGATGCTATTATGAGTAATAAGATTGAAGCAATGTAGAATCGTATTGATTAGTTAGAACTTCAAAATGCTTTACAAGGTGTTGTAAGATATCCTAATGGTTGGACTTATAATGCTGGTAATTCTCCTTTCTGTGGAGGATGTAACATGTAATCCGAGTGTATTAAGTACACCAAACATTTAAGGGCGTACTTTGTACGCCCTCTTTTTTCATATTAAGGAGGAATGATTTATGTTATAGGTTTATTCTAGTAATTTAACTGTTGCTGAAAATACTACATTTCCTTTTAATAATGTAGCATTAGATAAGGGATGCGCTGAAACATTAAATGCGCCAGCGACTATTCAATTAAATAAGGCTGGTGTTTATTTAGTTGAAATGGATGGTTTTGCAACACCAGATGCAGCAACAGAAGTATCGATCCAATTAATGGTTAATGGGGTTGCATAGCCACAAGCTATTACTACTTTTGTCCCCGCAGCAATTACAGATACACGTACATTTGGATTTAAAACATTTGTTCGTGCTTTTGAAAATAATTGTAATTGTAATTGTTTAACTAGTCCAACAACCCTCTAGTTTGTTAATGGTGATACCGCATTAAGTGATGCTCATATTAATGTTGTTATTACTAAAATTCGTTAATATGGCGGGCCTGTGTGCCCGCCTTCTTTTGGAGGAATTGTTATGACAGTTGAAGAAATTTTTACTAAAATAATTACACATATGCACGAAGGCGTATGTTTTCACGATGAATTGGTGAAAGCATATGAATTCTTAGGATTATGGGGCCATAGTATGTGTCAAACCTATCACTATATGGAAGAACAATCTGGATATAGAAAATTATTACATTATTATGCTTCTCATTATTTTAAACTTTTATAGTTAGAAGATATAATAAAACCAAAATTAATACCAGATATGTGGTATAAGTATACTACCTAGGCTGTAGATACGGGAACGAAAAAATCCGCAATTAAAGAATTAATGAATAAATGGATTGAATGGGAACATTCAACTAAAATTTTATATTAGCAAATGCGAAATGAACTTGCCGCTATAAATGAAATTGATGCGGCAATTGAAATAGATGCTTACATTAGAGATGTAAGTAAAGAACTTTGTCAGGCCGAAAAAGAATTATTAAACTTAGAGGCCATTAACTATGATATGACTGTTATTATTCCACAATAGGAGGTTCTATATCATAAATACAAAAAGAAATTAGGATGGTGATATCAATGATTAGATTAATTGGAAGAAAATTAATTATTCCATAGGGAGATACTGGCTCTTTTACTATTCCAACTTTAGGAACAGTAGATGCTGGTGATAAGGCGATTTTTGCTATTTATGATAACTTAACTCATGTTACAGTATGCGAAAAGCCAATAGAAATAATGGAACCATCCGAAACATTAATATTTAATTTTGTACCAAATGATACAATAAATATAGAGGCAGATGATAAAGGGCGACGCTATACTTGGGATATTGTTATTATGCGTAAACCATATTAGGATGAAAATAACCAAACCCAATATGAAGAAGTAGATTCATATTATGCGGCGTTTAAATTACCTCCCTGTGCAATTAGGAAGGTGACGCGTAATGTATAAGAGTAATAGGGCACGTACTAGAGATTTATTGTTGGAATATGATTCATATATTATGCCTTCACAAACCGTCTTATCTGATCTTGATATTATATATCCATGGAACACAATTAAGATTGGTAAACTTAAAAAGGAATTATATGATTTTGCAGAAAGTAGTGGCTATTCTGGAACCTATGAAGAATTTACACAAAATTTTGGCTCTTATTTAGCTGCGCATGAACAATAGATAGTATTTAGTATATTTGATAATTTCCCTGAAATTGGAAATGATAATCAATTATATTTTGATTTGAATGATAAAATATTATATTATTGGTCTGGAACAGAATATGTTCCTGTGAACACAATGTTAATTACCAATACTACTCTTAATGGTGGTGAGGCATAATGATACCAACATAGGTAAATGTAAATATTAAAATTCGTCATGATCTTGCCACTAATTGGACAACAAGAAATCCAGTATTACTCGCGGGCGAGTTTGGATTAGAAGATGATACCTTATTAATTAAAGTAGGAAATGGTAATACATAGTGGAATAGTTTACCATATATAAATAAACTTCATGCAACTTATTTTACAAAGTTAGCAGATGGTAGTTTAACTTTTAGCGAAAGTTTTCAAAATCAAATTCAATAGATTTTAAACACAATAAATGCGCCATTAGTAATTACGAATGATCCGGTTGCAGCAACAGATCCCGCTAATAAACGTTATGTTGATGCAGCAGTAGCTGCGGCAGGGCACCTTAGACGAGAAATAGTAAATAGCTTACCGTCTGTTGCTAATGCAAATGAACAAACTATTTATATGGTTTTACATGATGATAAATATGATGAATATATGTTAGTAAATGGAACATTTGATAAAATCGGCTCTGCTGATTTTGATTTAAATGTTGCTAATGCTGAACATTTAGGTGGCGTAAAATCTTCTACCGAGCCTAATCATATAGCAGTAGGACAAGATGGTTTTATGACATTAAATAGAGTTTCCACATCATTACTATATGTTCCGAATGGTGATGATTTTGTCATAAATGGCGGAACAGCTTAACAGGAGGGATAATTTATGGCTGAGAATATTATAAAATCTCGTATTATGCTAAAATACGATACTCTCGCAAATTGGACTACTAGTAATTTAGTATTAAAAAAGGGTGAAGTTGCTATTGCCGAAGTAGCGAGTGGTACCAGTGATTCTGGATTAACTCCTCCTGCAATTGGTATAAAAGTCGGCGATGGAACAAAAACCTTTGCACAGTTAGGATGGATTTAGAGCGTAGCAGGCGATGTTTATGCTTGGGCCAAAGCCGCAACCAAACCCACATATTCTGCAAATGAAATTTCTGGTTTAAGTGACTATGTGAGTGGATAGATTAATGATACTAATACTAAATATCGTATTCAAACTGGTACGGGTGCGGATGCGAATAAATATTTTTTACAATATCAAGAATTAGGAACTAGCACGTGGACAACTACAAGCACAATTGATTTAAATTCAGTTACAGATCGTATTGCTACATTGGAAAATTGGGCTGATACCAGTACTAGTTTAATTAGTCAAATTGGTAATAAAGTAGCACATGATATTCAGCAATTAGATGTAACAGATACTGCTGTTAGTCATCAGTTTGTTACTTAGGTATCAGAAACCGATGGTAAAATTTCAGTTTTAAGAAGTAGTCTTGGCGCAGATGATATTACTTCTGGTACACTACCTGTTTCTCGCGGTGGTACTGGGGCGAGTACATTCACAAGTGGTCAAGTATTAGTTGGTAATGGAACTGGTGCAATTACTACAAAAGCAATTGATACAGAAGTAACTTCTAATAGTACCAATCTAATTACTAGCGGTGCGGTTCAATCTTATGTAACTAGTTCTTTATCTGGTTTAACAGGTGCAATGCATTTTATTGGTGTTGCAACTAGCGCAATTGTTAATAATAGTAACTTTGATCCTGATATTAGTGGATATGATTTTACTCATGCACAACCTGGTGATGTTGTATTATATTACACCAATCCCAATCAAACAAATGGTCAAGAATTTGTTTGGACTGGAACAAAATGGCAATTATTGGGTGATGAAGGCAGTTATGCAGTAAAAGGCAGCATTACTAATAGCGATATTGCTGCCAATGCGGCCATTGCCCAAAGTAAAATTGCAGGTAGCACTTCTGGAACTTCTATTGCTGATGATTTAAGTAATAAAGTTGATAAAGTAGCTGGTAAAGGATTATCAACTAATGATTATTCAACAGCGGATCAAACAAAATTAAGTGGTATTGAAACTGGAGCAGAAGTCAATGTTATTGAAATTATTAAAGTGGGCGCGACCGCGACAACAGTAGACACTTCAGATAAAAGTGTTACATTAGGGACTTTAGCTGGTAAAAGTACAATCAGTGAAAGTGATTTAGATTCTGCTCTTGCAACAAAAATTAATGCCGCTCCAAGCAATTTAAATGATATTGCTTATGATGGCGACGTAGGACATTTAACACAAACAACAACATATCTCGTAATTGATTGCGGGAATGGATCTGATAAATTATATAATTAAGAATTGGCTGAAATGATGCCAAGGAAGTGATTTTATGGCAGAAAATACTATAAAATCCAGAATTCAGTTGAAAAATGATACTGAAGCCCATTGGGACTTAGCGGTAAATTTTATACCAAAATAGGGTGAGCTTATCATTTATTCAACTGATAATGCTCACTCTTTTTGTCGTTTAAAGGTGGGCGATGGATCAACTACTGTTCCTAATTTACCCTTTATTGATGCGGGTACGCTCGGTGGAACAGATATTAATAATATTATAGCAAAACAAACGGCACATAAACTAACTTTCGGTGCTGGTGGTGTCTATCAATTTGATGGATCAGCCGATGTCACCGTACCTGTATATACAGGGACTATAATATAAAATATAAGAAGGTGATTATATGGCAACAATGACTACATTTGAAGGACAATTTTTATTAGAGCATACCGTTACAAGTGCTGGCCAAGCTGGAGTTGTACTTTCTACAGAAAATAAATTTGTAGATAAAAATATTGGTATTCGTATCAATACTCCTAACGCAGGAAATCCTAGTTTACAAATTGAAAATGTTACTAATGCATTAAATTTAGGATCTGCAACAAGTGGTACGTATTCTCCTTCTATTAGTTTAAATGGAAATATACAATTTCCAAACGCCGGCTGGGTTACAAATGATACCTATACAGTAGTGGATTCTTCGGTTGCAATTGGTAAAATCAAACAATCAACTTTGTAGAATGGAACTACAGCCATTTCTAGTGGTGATACTATTCTTCCTTTAACGACTGCACAAACAGTTAATATCAGTGAAGGATATAATACAGATCGCACTTTAATTATAGGAGCAGCATCTTCTGGAGCACCTGGTGCTTATAATGCCTCGGTAAATGCTCATAGTATTACAACTGCGCCGGTAGTAACTGGTTCTTTAAGTGGTACTATTTCTAATATAGGAACAACGACAAAACCAAGTGGAACTGATGGAACTGATTACTGGACAATTACCCCAACTGGAACTAGTGTTGCTGGTGTTTCTACTGCTTCTGGTAAAGCAACTATTAGTTCAGCCGGTTATTTAAGTACTGGTAGCACTGTTTCTACAGACCATACTGTTTCAATTACACCTACAGTAACTGCAGGTAGTAATAAATACATTGTAAAAGGAACTATTACTAATAATACTTCAGGTGGAACCAGTACTGCTACTATTAATCGTGGAAAATAGATTAAAGTTAGTGCAGGATATCACACTGCTGATTTATATTATACAGCATAGGATAATAGCGGCACTCTATCATTGTCACCAACAGCAACTACAACAGTAAGTTGTGATGGTAAAAAGAATGTATCAATTACTTTAGACAGTGGCTTTTTTACAAATACTTCTGTAACTGGACATACATATGCAGATATCTCTAATGATAGCGCATCTCCAATATTAACTACTGGAGGTGGGTTATTTATAAATAAGGGATATATTGACGATACTTATATTAGTTTAGCTAAATTAGTACCAGATTCATTAAATTAGGCCACTTTTGCTTCTGCTGGATATATTTTATAGGGTTATGGCGCTTGGGATGCAGATGGTCAGCAAATTACTGGAAATATTGCAACTTATAATGGCGATTATGTGGTATCCTAATCATCTCATTTTAATTGAGTAAAAAGGAGATGATGAAATGGCTACTTTACATACAGCAACTTTAAACTCTACGACGGTTTTTACTGGTGAATATACACTCACAAAGGCAACAGGTACAACGCTTAAATTTAGTACTAAAGGTAATTATTCGGATAAAGATATAATATTTAATGCAAAAGTAAAAGCGGGTGGCGGAATCGCCAATACATCAGATGTTACTTGTATAACAAATAATATTTCAAATGTTATTTCTTCAACTGGAACAACTACACAACCCGCTTCTGGCTATTATATTGGAATGGTTGGATCTGGCAGTTCTACAATTTCAACTGCAGGATGGATGAATACTGGGGCATTAAATGCTTCTTCAACAACTAAATATTTCACCGTATCTACCGCTACACTCAGCGGATAGGCGAGTACCATTACTGCGGAAGTGACTGTTTCACCTGCGAGTGTAACAATGAATACTCACACCACTATGCCAAGCGGAAAAACAAGTTTAAATACATTAAAAGCAACTACTAATTCAGCATTAATTGATCAATATTTTATTCCAATAATAGCAACCGCAACAGCAAATACTACTGGTACAACCGCGGAATTAACAGGTACACACACTGCATAGATAGCCACTGCAGGATTTGCGCCAACTAGTCTTAAAAAAATTACAAATTTGACTGGTACAGTAACGGCAAAAACCTAGGCAGCAAATAGTAATAAATAGTATATTCCTATTCCATCTGCCGCGATAACTTTAAGCTCAAGTGCATCTGTTGTACAAAATAATACAAACGTCACAATTAATACTGTAAATTCACAACCAAATAGTGGTTATTATTTAAGATTAAATATTTTAAATACAGCGACAGTAAATACTGCTGGCTGGTTAGCAACAAATAATACAGCATAGTTTGCAAAATATTTTACAATTCCTTCAGCGTCAGTATCTTTGTCTGGTTCTAAAGTTGCAGCAATGCCAACCGTTGTAATGAGTACTGATAGTATATCGGGTTCATTAAATGTTGGTTCTACTATTACTACAGTCGAACCCGTTTCTGGATTCTTTATTTCTGTATTTGCAAATGCCCCAGAAACAACAAATATTCCTATTACATCTACTATACTGCAAGAGGGCTATTTAACTGGTGCAGAAGGAGAAATTGGCGGTTCTGCTAACACAACTGAAAAAGATGGTGATTTATATTATGTACCATTAAGAGAAGCTTCTCCTTCATTTACAGGAGGCAATTTAATTAATACTAATGCAACTATTTCTAATACTAATGTTACAGTATCTAGTGTAAATTTAAGTGGTATTAGTGTTTAGCCTCGCGGAGCTGCCGCAAGAGGCGATGTTAACTATGATACTGTTTCTGGATGGTTACAAAAATCTGATGGGGCATTAGCCTACGCCGCACAATCAACAGCAACCACCTGGAATGGTTCAACATATTATTTAACCGGAGTTAAAATGACTAATAATCATACATTTAGCATTGCTATTCCAAATGGTGTTGCAGATGAAATGACATTACATTTCTCAATTGATGGAAGTGGTAATGCTACTATTACATAAAGAGGTGAAAGGATGAATGGGTGATTTAAATTTTGGAGTTAATATTATACCAACAGAAGATGGTAATTTTAGTCTTGGTAATAGTACGCATAGATGGAATGGTGCATATATTAATAATTTAAATGCTTCTTATGTCGCATCTGGAACATTACCAAATTCAGTCGTGCCTACAGCAACAAGTACTAATCTGGGTGGTATTAAAATTAGTAGCTCTACAGGCTCATCATAGTAGACTTATAAAGTAGCATTAGATAATAGTGATTATGCCTATGTTGGAATACCATGGACAGATGAAAAAGTTACTATGACAAAAGTAAGCACAAGTGATAACTATCCTATTTTATTTAAAGAAATTGGCGCAACAACAATAACAACTGGGGCCTATTTTAATGATACAGGATTAACTTTTAATCCAGCAACAAATATATTGGCCGGTGCGACTAATAGTACAGCAACTTTTAAATATTTTAATGGTACAGCAAAATCCGCCTCTAGCGCAACAAAAGCAACTCAAGCCAATATTACAAGCACACAATATGGATTAGCCTATTATACTAATACAAGTGGTACATTTGGATCTCTTGGAACAGGGAGCACCGCGCAAGTATTATTAGGTGGAGGTGGTTCTGTACCCACATGGGGATAGATTACAGATGCCCATATATCAGGTACCATTCCAGTTGATAAATTATCAAGTTCAACAATTTCTATTGGCGCTGCAAGCGCATCATTAGGAGGCTCTTTTGATATTACGGGTGTAGTTGAAGCACTTAGTTTAAATAAAGCATTAACATATAAGGGCACAGGAACAAGTTTACCAAATACAAATTTAACTAATGGTTATGTATTTATTTTATCAACCACTTCTGGTTCATATAGTCCAGGAGTTTATGTTTATAATGGTAGTACTTGGGATAAATTAGGTACAAATGTTGCTTATAAAATTGCTCAAGAAAGTCTTAGTTATGGTAATGCATCTAATACTACAGAATCAATTAATTTTATTAAGTCTTTATCACAAGATGGAAATGGTAAGGTAACCGTTACCACAGCAAATATACCTTTAGCTACGACTTCTAGTGTTGGTATAATGAAAGTTGGATCTGGTTTGTCAGTAAGTGATGGTACTGTAACTGTTACTACAACTTCTGACGTACCTAACAACTTAGGTATGACACCAACAACTGGCACTGCAGTATCTTTTAGTAGAAGTGATCACGTACATCAATTAACACATTTAACTACTACTGTAGCAATTACTAATTCCACAGCAGCAGCAGCTACTACAGAACAGTGGTATCCTTCTAATGGTCAATATTATTATGATATTCCACATACTTTTGTAACTATTGACCCACCAACAGATATAAATATTAATATATTAGCAAATTATCAATGTCTTTTATCTAAGTTAACCGCTTCTACAGGTGAAGCACAAAAAGTTCGATTAATAAGTGCAACGGTACCTGGAGGAGCATTTGATTTAAAAATTTCATTAGATAAAACTTTAACATAAGGAGGTAAAGGATTATGGCTGAAGCATATACATATAGTTACGAGCCAGCTTGGCAAAAAGGAGACGTTATTTCATCCTTGCGATTAAATAATATAGAAAATGGTATACGTAGAGCTTTAAATTTAATAGATGATTTAGATTATAAAAACGAAAGTGCTCCACAAGAGGTAACTGCAGAAGATGCAGAAAAACACTATTTTAATGGTTTTTCATAGGATAGAACCCTACAAAGTTTAACATAGGAAAATGGTTTAATTCACGCAACAACACATACAATTGCTATTAAAAGTTATCAAATAATAGATGATGCTATTTCATATGATGCTAATGATCCTTCTGGCGCGGGTTACAAAGTTGTAAAAACTAATGAACATGGTATTATTCCTTCTTCATTATTACCATCGTATGTTGATGATATAATTGAATGTGAAGATTTTTCCCATTTTCCAAGTGGTTCAACCGATTCTAACCCCGATGATGCACATACCCCAGCAGGCCCAGAAACAGGAAAAATTTATGTCGATTTAAGTACAGGACGTTCATATCGCTGGGGCGGTTCTGAATATGTTGAAGTTGGTGTTATTCATTTAAATTATAATGATGACGATAATGATAGTACTAATAATACAGTAAATTTATCAGGAGACGAACAATTTGGCACGGATGATGCTTATTTTGTTAATAAAGTAACACAAAAAGAGGGTTAGATTCAAGTTACACATAGACCATTTAATCTGGGAACAACATGGAGCGCAGATGCAAATAATGCATCAACTACACCTACATTAACTATTAGTGTGGGTGGAAATACTCATACAACATAGAATATGCCAACTGCTACTACTGCATATTATGGTGCAACCAAATTAAATCATAGCACAGTAATTCCAGATACTGCATCTAATGATAATACATTCATGTTATCTAGTGATAATACACTAGCAGTTACAGCGTTGGGTGTAAAAAATGCTATTGAATTTTTGGATGTTTCAGATACAGCAGTTGGTACTCAATATGTATCTTAGGTGTCAGAAACAGATGGTAAAATTGCAGTAGTTCGTGCAAACTTCGACCCTGCAATTACTTATACTAGCGGAACTGATACTAATGCTCCCACTATTTTATTTGGCGTAGCCGGTAACAATTCTAATAGTAATACTGCCACAACCTTTAATAAAGCTACTACAGGTTTATATGGTGTAACTAAATTAAAATCTGATACTGTAAATAATAATGTAATTAGTGAAGATGAAACTTTAGCAGTAACTAGTAAAGGTGTAAAAAATGCTATTAATACATTAAATAATACTGTTACAGCTTCTTCTGTTGCATTTATCAGTGGAATATAGGAAACAAATGGTATTATTGCTATGACTGAAACGACATTTAGTCCAGTTTTAAATCATACTGTTAGTACTTCTTCAACGGTTCCATATTTAAGTATTTCTATCGCTGGTAATGAAAGCTCTGCGGTTGCCCTAGATACCGCTACAACGACTAATTATGGTGTAACAGTATTATCTAATACGCAAGATTCTACAAATTCCACTGCCGCGGCCACTCCATAGGGCGTATGGGATGCTATTAATCAATTAGATAGTACAGTTACAGTTAATAGTACTGGATATATTACTGGTATTACACAAACTAACGGCAAATTAGCAACCGTAACTACTGCTGCCTTTGAACCATCTCTAAATATTACGGCTGCTGGTAATTCTGCACAAGAACTAAACTTAACCGTAGCTGGAAATACAGGCGCGAATGCGATTACTCTTGCCACTGCTACAACTGGAGTTTATGGTGTAACGAAACTATCTGATGCAATTGACAACACTTCTTCTGGTATTGCCGCGACTTCTAAAGCTGTAAAAGATAGTCTTGACGCGGCAAAATCATACGCTGATGCCAGAATAATTCCTACTGTAACTACTGCTGAAGCCGGTCTGATGACTCCAGAACAAAAGCATAGTATTGAATTATTTGATGACTTAATAAACAATTTCACATTTAATCTTACGCTCTAGCTTCCAACAGAGGTTACTTGGTCTAGAGATGATAATACTGGAGTTGTTACTGCAGTTCCAAAGACATTCTCCACAGATACTACAGTAAGTTATCAAATGAATGATGGTAATGGATGGATTACCTACGATGGCACACAACCTTATGAAGGCAACCATACATTTAAAGCTCATGTTTCACGTTCTCATATATTTAATGGGACAACGCATACTGCTGAAGCAGATATTAGTGAAACTTATGAATATATACAAGAATCAGCACCTGAAGGTGAATAATAAGGAGTGATAAATATGGCCTACAAAATGACCAAACGTGGTTCTATGGATAATGAAATTATAAATGAATTTTATTGTGATTCCATTGAAGATCGAGATGCTATTCCTGCTTCTCAAATTAATCTTGGTACTGTTGCTATTGTACTAAAACCAGCTATTCAAGTTTTTATTGCAGATAGTGATAAATAGTGGAACAGTATGACTCCTGTAACAGGCGGTGATGATTGATGGATATTATTGATATTATGCTAGCAAAAGCAATGACTCCATAGGGACAAACTGAAACCTATGTAGCCATTGCCAATGCTGCGGCAGCGAAAGCTGAAAAAGCTAAAGACGATGCAGATGTAGCAATTGCTACTGTTGAGGCTGCCGCGGATGAAATTGCTACTGCTAAAGAAGAAGCAGCTGATTTATTATCTGCTGCGCAGGAAGCATTAGAAACCGCTCAATCTGCACAAATCAATACTTTAGATGTAGAAGATGTAGATGAAGAAGTTAAAAAATTAACTGTTAATACAAATGTAATTGATGGAGCAAATGCTAAAACTATTCAAATGGTAACTACATATCCTGATAATACTCTAAATACTCAAAACATTACTAAATTATACAAATCTGCTGGTAATAATGAAGATGGCACTATGACTCAAAAAGCTATTAAAGCTTATATTGATAGTATACCATCTGGTGGATCTGGTGGTGGTGGCGTTAGTAATCTAGGCACAGACAATGAGGGTAAACTAGTTGTCATTGGATCTGATGGAAACATTATTGCTAGTAATGTATCTGAAGAGGCATTAATTGAAGCGTTATTAAATAGTGGTAGCTATGAAGCCACTGATGCACTGGGCCTTGAGATTGATTATACTAATAAATCATTTGAACGTACTCAAGGCGCATATGGCTTAACTATGGGCGCAAATTTCAATAATTATTCTATGTACGGTGGCCGTAAACGTTGTGTTGTTAATAATAGTGGTGAAATCTTAGCTTTCTAGGATGATAATGATTTTCATAGTTATATTTCTGGCGGTGCTGGACAGATTATGGTTTATCAACCAAAATTCTATTATCAACGTGTTCCACTTATAACAACTAATGCAACCGTAGGTAAAAAAGTAGTTAAAGAATCTATTATTGTTTCTAGTACATAGCAAAGTGGATTTAAACTTCATCCAATCTTTATAAATGCTAATGGTGAAGAATTAGATTATGTATTATTATCCGCGTATGAAGGCGGCGTGTATGATGTAAGTGAAAATGCAGTATTTGGTATAACTGCAAGCGGTGTTGATTTCAATAACGATATGTTAACTTCTATTCCCTTCAATAAACCAATTACTGGTTCTAGTAATTTAACGCTAGAAAAAGCAGAACAACTTGCTAATAATCGTGGTGCGGGATGGCATATCTTTAATATCGCCGCTGAAAGTGCCAATCAAATGCTTGAAATAATTGAATTTGGTACTTTAAATGGTCAAACTGCATTAGGAAAAGGTATATGTGATATTACTACCGACGGTAATAAAAATCAGGCTGCGTTAACAGGCGCGACTTCTGGTTTAGGTAATTCTAGTGGATCTGCTACAACTACCACTTTTGAGCATGATGGTGGACAAACGTTTACTGAAACAGCTAATGGTAAAACCGCGATTAGTTATCGTGGTATGGAAAATCCTTGGGGTAATACTTGGAATATGATAACCGGGGTTCTGATTAAGGGTAATGGAGCCCAAGGCGGCGGAATACCATATGTCTGTACTAATTACAATTATTCTTATACTGCTCCAACAAATAATTATAGTAGCGCTAATTTCTCATTACCGAATACTTCTAACTGGATTTCTTCTTTAGGCTATGGTAGTAAAGAATATGATTGGGTATTAATGCCAGTAGCTTGTGATGCGAATGCAAATAGTACTTTACCAATAGGTGATAATGGTTGGTTTGATTCTAATCTTAATGGTAATAGAATAGTCGTTGTTGGCGGTAGCTGGAGTTTTGGTGAAAGTAATGGCCCATTCTATTATGGCTGTGATAAATTACCAACAGATACTACATACAAATCATATGGCGCTCGTTTAATGTTTATACCAACTAAAAATACCATTTATAATACTAATATTACTAAATGGGAAAATACAATGGGGTGATGAAATATGATTAATCATGGAATTCAATATAGTTCTGTTAGGCCAACAGAAATAGAAATGACTGATAAATTTGTATTTGTAGCTAAAAACATTACTCCATATGAAAAAGAAGTTGAAGGACATCAAATAAATGGTTTTCAATATGAATATATTCAATATACTAAAGATGAATATATGATAGCGCAAAATATTAAAATTGACGCATTAGAAGAAGAATTATCCGCGGCAAAAATCTTATTAGGAGTTGATTGACTATGACATTATTAGAATTAGCACAAAAACTCCGTCCATATATTGAGAAAGCAGCTGCATCTTTAACAGACGAAGACGCACTTGAAGCAGTAAATTTATTTGCTAACTGGCAATCAAACAAAGCATATATAAAAGATGAACGTGTGAACTATGAGGGCATTTTATATAAATGCCTTCAAGCTCATACTTCACAGGATGCCTGGACCCCACCTGCCGCGGCAAGCCTATGGGCAAAAGTTCTTATTCCAGATACAAATATTATTCCTGAATGGGAGCAACCCGATAGCACCAATCCATACATGAAAGGCGATAAAGTAATGTTTGAAGGTCAAGTATATGAAAGTGCTATAGATAATAATATTTGGTCACCCTCTGCCTATCCAGCTGGATGGACATTAATTCCTAATACTTGACTTTTTTGAAAATTTCATGTATAATAATAGTAGAAAATGATGGTAAGGAACATCATTTCTAAATAAATTTTCATAACATAGGGAGGTTATGAGTATGGCTATTAAAATTTATAGCGACAAAACCAATAAGTTCTATAATTCTGTTGAGGAAGCAAATCGTGCAGAATTTGAACTAAAAGAAAAAGAAAATCTTGCGAAGATCCAGAAAGAGCGCGAACTGGCACTTGCTAAAGAAAAGAAAGAAAAGGCTCTTGCTGAACGTAAAGCCGCAGCTGAAAAGGTTGATGCCGCGCGTAAAGCATATAGTGCTGCACAGAAAGCCTATCGTGAAGAACTGGAAGATTTCTGTAAGAAATATGGTACATATCATTATAGTACCACCGGTGCTGATGA